>JAEEGK010003472.1_pt1 | contig 39174 bp, 34 predicted proteins | sample 8958771 | NCBI WGS metagenome assembly JAEEGK01 (sample SAMN16246547, study PRJNA631951) | gut metagenome | biome: gut microbiome; feature: rumen; material: SC-attached | host: Bos | place: Iran: Karaj | collected 2018-10
GCAATAAGTCTGGTCAAGGCACGCTTCGCTTAAAGCCTTGACTCAGTCTTTTTGCAGGTTGCCAGACATTGTCAACCCGCCATCATTGCCTGGAAAATTATACCAATCCCTGAGCAATCATGGCCTGAGCTACTTTTAAGAAGCCTGCAATGTTTGCACCGGCAACGTAGTTGCCTTCCATGCCGAATTTCTTAGCTGCATCGTAAGCGGCGTCGTGAATGTTCTTCATGATGCCCTTGAGCTTTGCATCAACTTCTTCAGCTGACCAAGAGAGGCGTTCTGAGTTCTGGCTCATTTCAAGACCAGATGTTGCAACACCACCGGCGTTAGAAGCTTTTCCTGGTGCGTAAAGAATCTTTGCAGCAACAAAAGCGTTTACAGCATCTGCTGTTGAAGGCATGTTTGCACCTTCTGCAACAAGCTTAACGCCGTTCTTGAGCAATGTCTTTGCAGCATCGCCGTTCAATTCGTTCTGTGTTGCACATGGGAATGCGCAGTCACATTTTACGCCCCAAGGCTTTTCGTTTTCAAAGTATTTTGCGCTCTTGAAATGCTCTGCATATTCCTTGATGCGTCCGCGGCGGACACCCTTGAGTTCCTTAACCCAGTCAAGCTTTTCCTGTGTAATTCCGTCAGGGTCATAGATGTAGCCGTTTGAGTCAGACATTGTAACTGGCTTTGCGCCAAGCTGAATGAGCTTTTCAACTGCGTACTGAGCAACGTTGCCGCTACCAGAAACTACGCAAACCTTGCCCTTGAAGTTGTCGCCTTTCTTGGCGAGCATGTTCTCTGCAAAGTAGATAAGGCCATAACCTGTAGCCTGTGTGCGGATCAAAGAACCGCCGAATGTAAGGCCTTTGCCTGTCAAAACGCCTGTGAATTCGTTGCGGAGGCGCTTGTACTGGCCGAACATGTAGCCAACTTCGCGGCCGCCAACACCGATGTCACCGGCTGGAACGTCTGTATCAGCACCGATGTGCTTTGAAAGTTCTGTCATGAAAGACTGGCAGAAACGCATAACTTCTGCATCTGATTTTCCGTGTGGATCGAAGTCTGAACCACCTTTACCGCCGCCCATCGGGAGAGTTGTAAGTGAGTTCTTGAATGTCTGTTCAAATCCGAGGAATTTGAGAATTGAAAGGTTTACTGATGGATGGAAGCGGATACCGCCTTTGTAAGGTCCGATTGCGCTGTTGAACTGTACACGATAACCACGGTTGATATGGATTTTGCCTGCATCATCTGTCCACGGAACACGGAACATAATTACGCGCTCCGGCTCAACAATGCGCTCGAGAATTGCATTTTTCTCGATTTCCGGCATCTGCTCTACTACTGGTTCAAGAGTTTCAAGAACTTCTTCAACTGCCTGCAAGAATTCAGGTTCGTTGGCATTCTTAGCCTTTACCTGATCAAAGACGCTTTTAACATATGCGTTTTTCATATTGCCTCCAAATGCGGTGCTGGTTGCAGCCTGAAGCGGCTGCTTCCTCATATTGCGCATCACATCAGAAAATATAGATTAGCCGCTGCTCATTTTCCGCGGCCGAAATGCATTTTCATACGATGTTCATATTTACAGTAACAAAAATGCATAAATATAATAGCGAACCGTATAAAAATGCACAATATGCAGAATAAAAAAATTTTGAAAAAAGTTGACAAAAATTTCTGACTGATGTATATTTCAACACATGAACAGTTATTCATATATTGGAGTATGAAAATGATTCAAGATTCAACATCAAATAAAGACATAATGCCCGACGAAGAGCTGCTTTATGATTTGGCTGATTTGTTCAAGATTTTTGGCGACACCACGCGCATAAAGATTCTGTATGCATTGCGTGCAGACGAAATGTGCGTGTCTGCCATTGCAGAGCTTTTGAACATGAACCAGTCGGCTGTTTCGCATCAGCTTAAAATTTTGAAGCAGAGCAAGCTGATTAAGTTCAGGCGCGACGGCAAGACTGTGTTTTATTCGCTTGCCGACAGCCACGTAGTCACAATCATCGACCAGGGCATGGATCATTTGACAGAATAGACGGAATAATCGAAGGAGTTTCAAGATGTGCAGTCACAATTCAGAACATAAGCATTCACACAATCACGAAGAGCATGAGCATGAACATCATGAGCATGGCGGTCACAACCATGAGGCTGAACATGATTCATGCGGTTGCCATGAACACGAGGAGCATGAGCACCACCACCACGAACACGAAGAGCACGGTCACGGGCATGAGCATGGCGCGTGCGGTTGCGGTCACCACCATGAACACAGCCATGAGCATGAACACCACCATGAGCACGGCCATGAAGGTTGCTGCTGCAGTCACTCTCATTGCGGTTGCAGCCACGAAGGCGGCTTTTCTGGCGGCCAGAAGACTATAATTGCAAGATGCATCGCTTCGGCTGTGCTGCTTGTTGCCTGCATAATCATCAGAAACAAGGTTGCAATGCCGCGTCTGGCGCAGCTTTTGATGTTCGCCGTGCCTTATCTGATAATCGGCTACGATGTTCTTCTTCGTGCCGCAATCAACATTTTTCACGGAGAAGTCTTTGACGAAAATTTCTTGATGGGCATTGCTACGGTCGGTGCGTTTGCTTTGGGCGAATACCCCGAAGGTGTTTTTGTAATGCTCTTTTCGCAAATCGGCGAACTTTTTGAAGATTACGCCGTCGATAAGTCGCGCGATTCAATTGCTGAATTGATGAACATAAGACCGGATTCTGCAAACCTTGAAAAAGACGGCAGCATAACAGTTGTTCCGCCAGAAGATGTGCACATCGGCGATGTGATTGTGGTTCGTGTCGGCGAGAAAGTGCCGCTCGACGGCGTGCTTATTGAAGGCGAAACTGACCTTGACACAAAGGCTCTGACCGGCGAATCAATGCCGCGTCATGTTGCGCTTAACGAAGCCGTTCTTTCGGGCTGCATCAACCTTTCTGGCGTAATCAAAGTTCGCGTTGAAAAAGAATTCGGTGAATCAACTGTAACAAAAATCTTGAACCTTGTTGAAAACGCCGCTTCAAAAAAGACAAAGGCCGAAAGCTTCATCACGCGCTTTGCGCATTGGTACACGCCCGTTGTTGTTTGTCTTGCCGTTGCGGTCGCGTTTCTGCCGCCGTTGCTTCAGCTTGGCTCTTGGAGCGAATGGGTTCGGCGTGCTCTCGTCTTTCTTATTGTGTCTTGCCCTTGTGCGCTCGTCATTTCTGTTCCGATGGGCTTTTTCGTCGGCATCGGTTCAGCCTCAAAGCGCGGCATTCTTATAAAGGGCAGCTGCTATATCGAAGCATTGTCAAATCTCAGCACGGCTGTTTTTGACAAGACCGGCACTTTGACTAAAGGCGTTTTTGCAGTAACTGAAATTAATGCGGCCGATTCAGACAAAGACGCGCTGCTAAGGCTTGCGGCTTTTGCCGAAAGCTCTTCTATTCATCCTGTAGCCGTTTCGATAACTAACGCATGGAAAGAAAAAAATCCGGAATATGAAATTTCCGAAGGCTCTGTTCAGAACATAAAGGAACATGCCGGGTTCGGCGTTGAAGCTCTTATAGACGGAAAAACTGTCTGCTGCGGCAACAACGCATATATGGAAAAGCTCGGTATCAAAATTGACAGGCATTTTGAAGGTGGCACGCTCGTTCACGTGGCTGAAGACGGCGTGTACAAAGGCACAATTACAATTTCTGATGAACTGAAAGAACAGTCTGTTCAGGCTTTGCAAAGCTTGAAATCGGCCGGCGTTAAAAAGACGGTGATGCTCACCGGCGACGCTGAATCTGTGGCAAAAAAAGTTGCCGCTTCTCTTGGAATTGACGAATACAAGGCAGGGCTTCTGCCGGATGATAAGCTTGATATTGTTGAAAAGCTGATAACTGAAAGCAGCGGCAACGGCGTTGTTTCGTTTGTCGGCGACGGCATAAACGATGCACCTGTTTTGCGGCGCGCTGATGTCGGCATTTCGATGGGCGCATTGGGCAGCGATGCCGCAATTGAAGCGTCTGATGTTGTGCTCATGGACGATAATCCGCTTAAAGTTGCAGAAGCCGTAAAGATTTCGCGCAAGACTATGGCCGTCGTAAAGCAGAACATCTGGTTCTCGCTCGGCGTAAAAGTGCTTGTGCTTGCAGCCGGTGTGCTTGGCGTTGCACCGCTCTGGCTTGCAGTTTTTGCTGATGTTGGTGTGCTCGTGCTCGCCGTTGCCAACTCAATGCGCGCCGGCCGTTTCGCAAAAGCTTAATCTTAGATTAAGCCTGTTCTGCAAAACGCTCGGCAATAGCAAACCAAAAACAAAAAAGCCTTTTCTGAAGAGCTCAGGTACACTACGGCACAAGTGCCATCTTCCTGCCGCTGCTTCCTTCCGGATCTGACGGGGTTCAGAAGCGGCACCTTGCATAGGACCTGAACTCATCACAAAAGGCTTATAATTTCAAGTATGAAATAATGAAATAGACTTTAGATGGGATTAGTAAATGAGACTGAGAGGAGTCGAACCTCCGACCTTCAGATCCGCAATCTGACGCTCTATCCAACTGAGCTACAATCTCAAAATTATTACACTGTACGATGTGAAACCTTGAAACAAGATGTAATCTGCACGGAGCAGGGGGGATTCGAACCCCCGATATCCTTTTGGGATATAACTCCTTAGCAGGGAGCCACCTTCGGCCTCTCGGTCACCACTCCAAATTCTGCCAAATGGCAAAAATTGCCGTACCTTTTATTCGGAGCAGGGGGGATTCGAACCCCCGGATCCGTGAAGATCAACGGTTTTCAAGACCGCCGCTTTCGACCGCTCAGCCACCGCTCCATAAGGACGATGACTATAATATGTAACTTTCAAATTTATGTCAAGTAGTTTTCCCATTATTATGAAAAAACTGCCGGCGGCGGTCAGCGCTTCGGTTTTGAGCGGCTCAACAGGTTGAATACGTCTTTGCGTTCCGGCACAGAGAAAATCGGCTCGCCTGTAGCTTCGTCGCTTCTGTAAGGCAGATGCAGTTCAGACTCATATGCATAGCTTTTCGGGTTGTTCATCCACCAGTCTAAGACAGAGAAAACTTCAGAAATAGCTTTTACAAGCGAGGCGTTTGTTGTGCCCAAAGGCGAGTTTGCCTCTAAAATAGAGGTAAGTCTTGAAGACGAGATATTTTCTATAGTAAATGAGAATTTCTTCCACGGGTTTTCTATACCGGCGACAAAACCTCCCTGACTTCCGCTGTTGACCTTAATCGATTCGTTGATATTGTCAGAAAGCCAGTCAAAATAATGGGCCAGACGCGAAACTTTTTTGAAGACCGGCATACTGCCGTATGCTGTTTCGTTTGATATGTAGCTCAAGTCAAATTTAAGATGCGGAAAAAATTCGCTCTTTTGAAGCCACATAATCGAAGATAAAGTCTTTATGGCATAAGGCGAAGTCTTGTAGTCGTTCTGGCTGTAAATGCGGTTCACATAGTCAAGCAGAGATGCAGCGTATTCTTTTTCAAAGACATTCATGCGCGAAAGATACCAGTCGCTTAAAGTGCGTTCAATTTCTTCGGCTTTCATCTGGACAGGGCAAGATGAATTTGTTGCAAGAAAGTCTATTGTGTGGCAGCCCGACAGTAAATCTTCGATTATGCGCATTAAGATAACCGCAACTTGAAGCGGATTATCATTAGAAAGAACATTGAAGCCTTCGGTAAAGCCGAACAAAGGCTGATAATACGGATACATGTCAGGCTTTTCTCTTAAATTAAGCCAGCCTGCCTCAGGGAACATTGCGTCAAGCAGAGTTAAGCCGCTGTTTATAGACATATTTGCCTGCTTTACAGTCTCTGCATAAGCAGAAAGTTTTGCAGGCTGAGTCAAATCCGGAGTGCTGAAGTCTACCGGCTTAAACTCGCCCGGAAGAATTATGTCTTCTTTTGTAAGCTTTAAAAATGCCAGCATCCGGGTAATGTTTGTGTCTAGAAATTCCTGCATACCCACGCAATAAGAAGAGCAGATGCGCATTAAAAGCGGGTAAATGCCGGTTGAAACAGCCCTGATGATGTAGTTCCACTCTAACTTTGCTTCTTCAATTGTACCGTGCAGCTGCGTAAGATTCGCATTTGTTTTGTCGTGAATTTCTGTAAAGGTTTTTTCAAGTATCTCGTTAAAAGTGCTCTCGCCGAGAAAAAGCATCTGAAGAAGCGGCTTGTAAATCATGTAAACAAACGGAATCATCTTCTCGACAGTCATGTTTTTTGCGTTCATCTGAAGATTGTCCAGTTCGTCGTTCAATGCTGCAACCTTCCATGAGCTTGCGGCGTTCAGTACGCGAAGCTGAATATTAGGTGCACGGCCGATTTTGTGCTGATATGCAGCCGGCATTGCAGAGATAAATCTTTTGATTACGGCTGTAAATTTCTGAATATGCATGAAGTAGTCATTGAGTGTGTTCATTACGAAATAATCAGAGACTTTATCTGCGTCTTCAACTGTCTTCTGTGCGAAAAGTTTGGCGTGACGTGTAATGCCTGTAGAAGCAAAAAGCTTGTCGAAATTGTTCCGTTCTGCATTGTCGATTGCCGGCAGAACTTTAGGCAGGCTTTCAAGCTCCCAAAAAAGTGCTGAATCGTTTTGCTGTACTGAATTATCAGTCATAATTTCCTCTTTTTTCCGTCTTGCTGTTGATCAATATTATTAGTATCGGAGCTGTATTTTTTTTCCTATACCGGAGAAGTCTTTAAGTGAAATAGATTCACCTTTATTTGTCAGAAGTGTTCCTTCAAAGTTGCCGTAAAGCGTGTGGTAATTAGCATGAAGAATTAGCAGGCTCAAAGTGCGGTGCGAATCTGATTCAGGATAAAAGATTAAATCAACCATACTCTCTGTATCCTGAATAACCCATGGACCTAAGATTCCTTTTGGGCGCGTAATCTTCACCGGCGGAAGCAGCGTAGCCTCGCCGTCTATAAACAGGACATTCTCGTTGTAATGATAAGTGTCGTTGCCGTCTAAATTTGAGCTGCAAATTTTAAACGAGATTTTTTTGCCTTCAAAAACGCCTAGCCCATAAAGTGCATTTGCCTTTGTGCGGAGCGGATAATAGGCCCGTCTTAATTCAAGCGTCATCAAGCCTTTTGAACCGTATGTGCCCTGCTGTGTGCCTGTAAACACAATAGAGCCGGTTAAAGAGCCGGTCTTTAAGGCACTGGCCGCGCATCTGCGGTTTATCTGGGCTGGTGTTACAGAAGCAATTTCTGCGAAATCTTTCTGAGAACAGTCAACATTAAAGGCAGCTGCTATAGAAGGTCTTGTGCTGTCGCCTTTTAAGTTGATAAAAACTGAAATACGTTTTGCCGCGCTGCTCCAGTTTATTCTTATATAGCGTCTTTCACTGAATGAAATGCAGACAGACTGTTCTATAGATTTTGGCACAAATCTTTTGTGCATACATAAAACGCGTCTATACGGAAATTTTTGGCCTGTTTTTCTATCCCAAATGATTGTCTCTACAAGGGCAAAAATTGTTGAGTCGAAAATATCGATTATGCCGGCGTATTCTTCTGTGACAAACGGACAGAACAAGTGCGCGCGTATCCGTAAATTTGTAATCCAATGAGGAATCGGCAGATCGCCGAATGGTCTTGCAATATTGCGGATATCAAGCTGTTTGAACGGCACTTTAAAAGTTCCAAAAACCGGCGCGCCGTTCTGTATTATTTTATCTGGTGTTTCAGAGAATGATCTTGTGTACACAATAAACTCTATTTTGTGGAGTCCGATTAGTATAAACTATAAAGACTGTATAAACAAGTATTACGGGTAATCTCTAAAAATTCACTTTCGTGACTTTTTAGAGATTCCTTTAAAGATACTTAAGCAGTTTCTCTCTTGCACTGTCAAGGCGTTTGTCGCTAAGCCCGAAATCCATCTGCTTGTAGTTCCAGACGGCGCGGCCTATTCCATGTTTGTTGAATGAATTTGAAATAAGCCTGAACCATTCGATTGTATCTGGAATATTCACCCTGTCTATTACGCCGTATTCTCCGCAATAAAGCCGCACGTTTCTAGACTCTGCAACTTGAACGGCTTCAGCAAAAATTGTCTCGAAGTATGTTTCATCAACAGTCGCATTCGGTGCAAAGCTGCGGAAAGAAGTTCCCTGCTGTCCGCATTTTTCTACTGTCATCTTTATGTAGTCAGAAAATTTTGATTTTATCGGAAAACGGAAATCAGCATTCATTTTCTGAATCCATGTTGCACCCTGATGCGTAAAAACAAGAGGTTCGTAGCAATGAAAGTTGTAGACTATGTTTTCATCGTAAGGCGGATCCAAGTCTTTTACAGAAGCAAGCGAATTGTTCCAGTAGCTGCCCACAAGAATTTTGGTTGCCGGCGCAAATTTGCGGATGCGCTCAATGCAGTTGCGTGCGATGTCGTTCCATTTTCTGCAGTAAGATTTGTCTGTTACTTCGTTCAAAAGCTCAAAGCAGATTTCGTTTTTTGTTCCGTCAAAAATATGGGCAAAACGTGAGGCTAAATTATCCCAAAGTTTATAGAAACGGTCTTGAAGCTGCTGGCTCTCAAAGAAGCCGCTTTCATTGTGGCCTGCATCAAAGGAATAACCTGCGGTTTTATGAAGGTCAAGAATCATGTTCAGGTTATATTTTTTGCACCATTCCGCTGCAATTTTTATGCGCTCATAGCCTGCCTCAATAGGTGTTCCGTCATCTGTTTCTACAAGATTATAATCTACAGGAAGCCTGATGTGATCCATGCCCCAGCTGCTGATTGTCTTAATGTCATCTTCTGTAATAAAAGTGTCGTAGCGCAATTGTGTGTGGTCACACTGCGAAAACCATCCGCCGAGGTTAACCCCGTGCATAAATCCATCAAATCTTTTCATGCTTTTATTATGAGCTGAAATTCTGAATTTTTCAATTTGTTCAGTGCTATGTTTGCGTATTTTCTTGCGGAATTTGAATTTCAGCATTAAACTTTTATAAGTCAGTAAAGAATGTCATTCCCGCGCTCGACGCGGGAATCTGCTAATAAGGATTTGCAAATTTGTGCATAAAGGTTGCCGGGTAAATTCCGGCAATGACAAAGCTTCGGAGGTTTTTTATGGCAATCAGTTTTTATTCTTTAGGTGCGGCAGAAGAAGTAACAGGCTCTAAGCATGTTCTTGAGATTAACGGAAAGCCTCTATTGATTGACTGCGGTGCTTTTCAGGGCACACGTGCAGAAGCAGACCGGAAAAACCGTGAATTCGATTTTGCGGCAGAAAAGCTTGAAACCGTTATTCTTACGCACGCGCATTATGACCATTGCGGTCTTTTGCCTGTGCTTACAAAGAAAGGCTTCAAAGGCAACATTTACGTTACACCGGCAACGCGCGACATTGCGAACCTTATAATGATGGATAGTGCGCACATTCAGGCACGCGATGCCGAATATTTGCGTAAGCAGGCCAAGAAGAAAGGCGAAAAATTCAACTGGGAGCCGCTTTTCAAAGAAGAAGACGTTGTAAAGGCCGCCGACCAGATGGTTTCAATCTCTTATAACAGACCGATGTATGTTGCGCCCGGCGTTAAGCTCGAATTTTTTGATGCGGGCCATATTCTTGGCTCTTCTTTTGCGCAGCTAGAAATCGATGACGGCGGCAAGCAGACTCGCGTGCTTTTTACAGGCGACTTAGGCCGAAAGAGCAAGCCGATTATCCGTAACCCTTCTACAGAAGTTGATGCACCGGACTATATCGTGCTTGAAAGCACTTACGGAAACCGCCGCCACGAGCATGTAAGGGAAGCTCTTGACGAGCTTGCCGCCATTGTTCAGCGCATAGAAGACAAGAAAGGCAAGCTGATTATTCCGTCTTTCGCAATTGAACGTACACAGGAGCTTATTTATTATTTCCATTTGCTCGTAGATGACGGCCGTATTTCAGAGATACCGATTTATGTTGACTCACCGATGGCGACAAACGCGACAAGTATTTTTCAGGTTCACCCTGAATGTTACGATGAATCGATTCATCAGGCGTTCCTTGACCACCACAAGAACCCGTTCGGCTTTAACGCGCTTTCATTCGTTACGAGCGTAGACGAGTCTAAGGCGCTGAACAAGCAGGAAGGCCCGATGATTATCATAAGTGCTGACGGCATGTGCGAATTCGGGCGCGTTGTTCACCACCTTGCGAACAATATTTCTAACCCGAACAACACTGTGCTTCTCGTCGGCTATATGGCGCAGAACACGCTTGGCCGCCGCCTTATGAACAGAGAGCCTGAAGTTAAGATTATGGGCGACTGGATGAAGGTAAAAGCTGCTATTGAAAACATAAATGCTTTTTCTGCCCATGCTGACTATGAGGAAACGCTCGAATGGCTTAAAGCTATAGATACTTCCCGCCTCAAGAAGATTTTCCTTGTGCACGGTGAACCAGATGCCCAGGAATTTTTGCAGAATTTCCTCAAGGAGAACGGCTTCCCGAACATCGAAATCGTGAAGTACGGCGCAAGCTATGATTTGGATTAGAAAATTTGTAAAGTATTTTTGCTGACAAAAGCGCTTTCTGTTTTTCAAAATTGAAAATAGGAAGCGCTTTTTAACGCTGTTTTTCCTCTTCCATTTATCTGAAAAAATTTAGTTCAGCTTGTTTACAATTCGATTTATAAAGTCATAATCCCTATCAGAAAGAGATTCGAGTTTTTTGTTTAGTTCTTGTATATTTCTTTTCTTTTTAGGTGTTTCATAATCTTTTCCAAGTACAAGGGATTCTACAGAAACATTAAGAGCTTGTGCAATTTTTACAGCCAGTTCAGCCTGTGGCTGGCTTCCATTTTTTGTAAGGTAGTGGTCAATTGTATGTTTGCTTATACCCGTTCTGTCAGATAATTCTTTTACGGTTATATCCTGATAAGTCAATTCATCTTTTAAGTTTTCTCTAAATCCCATAACTATAGAATATTGAGATATGGATATTTTTAATGCTTGACTATTCAAAATTCAATGATAAAATATGTTTTATATTGAGATGTGAATATTCAAAAATCATAACTCAATAATACATGTTAGGTTGATGCAGCAATACGCCGCACTTGCTGTTAGTAAGGTAAATCTTCCAACATTTTTTCATAATGAATAAAATCTGGGAGGATTTTATGAAGAAGCTATTATGTATTTTGATTTTAGTTTGCTGTGCATTTTTGTGTTTTGCACAGGACGTTAAGCCGTATGTTGTTGACCTGAGCAAAATGCCTGCCGTCAACGATGACAAAACCGCCACCTTTGACAAGGCGACAAAAACTGTTACGGTTACAGCCAACGACAAGCTGCAATATGGCGGCAGCAAGGGCGTATACCTTGGGCTTAATAGTCTTGATATAAGCGCTTACAACATTGCGCGCGTTAAGTATAAGGTTATTGGTGATTACGGCTTTCATTTTACCCTGGATTATGATGATAATACGCTGGATTGGAATTATGACAAAACAACATATTGTCCGTCATATCTTAATGAGATGGTTATTCCTCTTAAAAGCAACCAGAGAAGATTGAAAGGCATTAATGCACAAGGCACATGGAATGTTCCTTATGAGCAGTTTGTTGTTGAGACTGTTACTTTGGAAAAAGTAGATAATCCCAAATTAACTGATATATATGCAAGCGATGAACCGCCTGTAATAGACAAGGCAACAAGCGGAAACTTTGACGATAAAATCAGCGCATGGGATTATGTAAAAAAGCTTGGAGTAGGTTTTCAATACTATCCTTTTGCAACAACTTGTGGAGCTGAACTTGATTTTGGGATGGACTGTTTTCATCCCGGGGGATTTAAAAAACCGTCTAAGGAGATAATTCATTTTATCAAGGAAAAAGGCTTTAAGACGATCCGACTTCAAACAACTCCGGACGTAGGGCATCTGCTTGATGAAAACTACACTATTGATCCGCGCTATATCAAGGCATTAAAAGAAGTTGTTGACTGGATAATTGAAGAAGACATGTATGCCATTATCTGCGGCCCATTTTCTGAATTTCTTCAGAAATATCCATATTTCAAAAAAAGAATTGACGATAAAGACGTACACTATGGCTTTGTTGATGTCAGTGAGGAAAATAAGAATCAGACAGAAAAATTAATTCAGGCAATATGGAAGCAGTATGCCGCGGCGTTCAATAATTCTTACGACGAGCATTTGATTTTTGAAACACTTAATGAGCCGACCCATAATTTCCATGAGCACGACCTTCCAAGAGAGGACTGCAATGTCTGCAAAAAAGATTATGCAATAATGAATGAATACAATCAGCTGATTGTAGACACAATCCGCGCTTCAGGCGGCAACAACGCAAAACGTTTCATTCTGGTAGAGGGAATTGGTTTTGCAAGATGGCAGTGCATAACAACAAATCTTTTCAAGCTCCCAAGCGACAAAACAAAAGACAGGCTGATACCTACAATACATAGTTATCCGATGGGTGCAACTATGGAGGGTTTACAAAAATATTATACAAGCAATGTGAAAGCAGCAGTTTCTGAATCCTTTGCTGCCCTCGATAAGGTGTATTTTAAAAAACATATTCCTGTCTATGTTAATGAGGTAGGGCATATACGCGAAATTCCTATTTTAGACCGAATAAATGCCATAAAGGACTTTATGTCAGAAGTCACAAAAGAAGGCCGCTCTTGTTCGGTGCTATTGCATTTAGATCCTATTGAAAATAAAGATGCTGTGTTCGGTTATTATAATTCTTCCAGTTTGAAATGGTTTGACTCAGAATATATCGATAGCCTGATTTATGCATCACAAGGCAAGGAATATCCGTTAAGCGCAGACTTCATAAAAAAGAACGAAGTTAAAATAGAAAGCATTGTCGGCAAAAATCTTTTGGAAGAACCTGTTGCACGAACAGGAAAAGTGAACTGGGAGAATAACTATAGGATGAGATCAGATACATTCTATCGCTCAACTCCAGCAAAATACAAAATAGAGTTTGAAATAGAAAAAACGGGTGTAGATCCGTTTTTGCAGTTTGCATATATTGATTCAAAAGGCAATTGGCATGACGGAAACAATACACCTATGTTGAAAAAAATGCGTATAAAAGGCGGGATTTTTCAGGGTATTATTAAAGTTCAGTCCAAGAAACTTGTTTTAAGCATAGATGAAGAACTTGCCACGGAGTTTGTAAACGGTGACGCTGTTTACCTCAATGGTCAGGACATCATTATCAAGTCTATGAAGGTTGTGGAATAATCTCGCAAAAGACAGCCGTCCGCAAAGCGCGGGCGGCTTTTTTATTGCAAGCATCGGTTACAAGTTTAAGCTTCTGCAAAACGCTATTGCTAAAAGCTGCATAGCCAATTTGCAATGTCGGCGATTATGACTCCGTCGTATGTGTATTCTTCGTGTCTTGTGCGGGCAATTATCATTTTAGGATACGCATCTTTTATGGCAAGCAGCGGCGATATTTCACGTTCAAAAGTTGATTCAGAAGAAATGTCGTCGCTTACTTGAATATAGATTTTTTCGCTCTGTCTGATTGCAACAAAATCTATTTCTTTTTTGTAGAGCACGCCGGTGTAGACTTCGTAACCGCGCCGTAAAAGCTCTATAGCAACTATATTTTCATATATTCTGCCGTAATCAATGTTTTTTGTTCCAAGCTCAGCATATTTGAATGAATGGTCTGCAAGATAATACTTATCTTGCGAGGAAAGATATTTTTTTCCCCTTATGTCGTAGCGGCGGATTTTGTAAAAGGCAAACGCATTGCAGAGATAGTTAAGGTATGTGCCGACTGTTTTATTGTTTGTTTTTTCCTTGTTTGAAGTAAGCGTATTTGCAACTGTATGTGTTGAAACTTCGCATGAAATATTGTCCAAAAGAAAGTTGCTGACTTTTTCTAAAAGCTCTGTATTTCTTATTTTATATTTATATTTTATGTCGCGGACAATCAGCGTGTTAAAAATATCTTTTATATAGCTGTATTTCTGCTGTTCTGTTGTATAGGCGAATGAACCTGCCATGCCGCCCTCTTTTGCGAATTTGTCAAAAGCTTCATCAGTATTTGCATAGTCAAAATATGACATATATTCCTTGAACGAGAACGGAAAAACGTGAATCTCAAATGTACGCCCCGTGAACAATGTTGCAAGATCACTTGAAAGCAGAAAAGCATTTGAGCCGGTTATATAAATATGGAATTTCTGTGATGCATGAAGCGAATTTATTGTTTTTTCAAAACCTTTGCAAAGATGAACTTCATCGATAAAGAGAAAATTCTCCATACCGGCGTTATATTGTTCCATGACATATTGATTCAAAGCATGGTATTCGCTAAGCGGCTCTGAATCCACATTGTTAAAGTCAATATAAATTATATTAACATTCTGGATATTGTTTTTTACATATTCCATGAACATTTCGAGCAGCTTGGATTTGCCGGAACGCCGGATTCCTGTAACAACTTTTATGTCCGGCGTTTGAATTGTATCAATGAGAAGCTGTAAATATTGCGGTCTTTGAATGAGGTACATGACTACAGTATACGCTTTCTATTTCTCAAAATCAAGAAAAATTCATTTTTGAGAAATAAAAACAAAATCTATTTCTCAAAATCGAAAAATTTTCAAAATTGAGAAATAGAAATATGATACAACAGTTACAAGTTTAAGTTTAGCAGAAAATAATTATTTGTCTTTTACGAAAATCTCATAGAGGCGGTCTAAATCCTGGCGTGAGAAATAATCGATTTGGATTGTGCCTTTTTCGAGGCTGCCTTTCAGCGTGACTTTTGTGCCGAGTGCAATCAAGAACTGCTGCTCGATAAACGAAATGTCGGGGTCTTTCGGCTTTTCAGCCGGTTTTGCTTTTTTTGCGCTCTGGACTTTTTCGCCGTTAAGTTCGGCCGCATATTGCTCGGCTTCTCTTACAGACATGTTCGAGCCTGTAATGCGCGCAAACAGAATGCGCTGGTCAGACGGGTTAGAAACCGAAAGCAGTGCACGTGCGTGTCCGGCAGAGATTGTGCCGGCGGCAACCGCATTCAGCATGTCTTCAGGCAGCTTCAAAAGGCGCAGGGCATTTGCTACGGTTGAGCGCTTTTTGCCCACGCGCTGTGCTGCTTCTTCCTGGCTCAAGTTTGAAAGCTGCATAAGCTGCTGGTACGCCCTCGCCTCGTCTATCGGGTTCAGGTTTTCGCGCTGAATGTTTTCGATTAGCGCAACTTCAAGCTTCTTTTCATCAGAAAAAGTGTTGAACACAACAGGAATCTGCTCAAGACCGGCAAGCTTTGCTGCTCTTGTGCGGCGTTCGCCTGCAATTATGTAGTAGGTGCCGTCGCCAGCGTCTTCAACAAGCACAGGCTGAATAACGCCGTGAAGCTTGATTGAATCGGCAAGCTCCTGGAGTGCTTCATCATTGAATTCGGTGCGGGGCTGAAAAGGGTTCGGTTTGAGCTTAGAAACATCAACCATAACAGGCGTTCCGGCCTGAACGTTTGAGCCAGAAGTTACTGGTACATCAGTTACGTCAGGCTCGCCGAAATCGCTGGCAGTATCATTAAAAAGTGCGCTTAAACCTTTTCCAAGCCTTGGTTCCTGCTTAGCCACGGTTTATCACCTCTTGCGCAAGCAGCTGATAGCTTCTGGCGCCGATGCAGTCTGCGTCATACTGACAGATTGGCACGCCATGAGACGGCGCTTCTGAAAGGCGCACATTGCGCGGAATAATAGTAGAAAAAACTTTGTCGGCAAAATATGTCTTTACCTGCTGAACAACTTCCTGTGCGAGGCGTGTTCTTGAGTCGTACATCGTAAAGAAGATTCCGCCGATTTTCAGATTCTGGTTAAATGACTTTTGGACGCGCTTTACTGTCTGCAATAATTGCGTAATTCCTTCAAGAGCGAAATATTCGCACTGCATGGGAATTAAAACTTCGTCTGCGGCGGTGAGACCGTTCAAAGTAAGAATGCCGAGCGAAGGCGGGCAGTCAATCAGAATGTAGTCGTATTTCGGTACGACAGGAGCAAGGGCACGTTTCAAGAAAAACTCGCGGTGGTCTTCGCCTACAAGCTCAACTGCGGCACCAGACAAATCGATTGAAGCTGGTATTGCTGAAAGGCCGGGAACTACAGTTCTTTTGATTGTCTGTTCCGGGTTTGCTCTGCCCATAACAAGCTCATAAACTGTGGGTTTGTCTTTTTCAATGCCGACACCCGAAGACATATTGCCTTGAGAGTCAAAATCAACGAGAAGCACTTTTTTACCGGCAAGCGCAATATAAGCCCCGATATTGATTGCTGACGTTGTTTTGCCAACGCCGCCTTTTTGATTAACAAAAACGCAAATTTTTCCCATAACTAAAGTATATCAATTTTTTCCTGTTGAGTATATATTATTTTTATTATGTCAGATTTTTCTGTTCTTAAAAAGCTTTTTTTTGACGAATCTTCCGGATTTTTGCGCGGAATCATCTCAAATCCGGTAAAAAATGCTGAATTTAAGAAAATCCGCATTACGCCTGTAAACACAAAAGACGGCTTGTGCTTTCATGTTGAAAAATTCACAGAAAAGCAGTCGTTTCAGATAAATATGACGAAAGACGAGATTTTTGCCTTTATAGAGGAATCAATTCCACAGAACTTCAGGCAGGCCGTCTTTGAAACCGAAAATGAAATAATTTCGGTGCTGGCAAGCAGGAAAGGTAAAATCTCAATAATCAGAAAAAGTGCCGGCAGGGCGCAGTGCTGCACCGCCGAAAAATGCGCGGCTAAAACGCAGAACAGAGAAAAACACTACATTTTGCAGCAGGGTTTGCCTGTTCCGTTCCTTGTTGAACTTGGCGTAATGACAAAAGACGGCGCGGTCATCGCGCAGAAATACGATAAATTCCGCCAGATAAACAGATTTCTTGAATATATTGACGATGTGCTTGAAGACGCGCTGCTTGAACCTGACGGAACGAGGAAGTCAGAAATTTCAATTGTTGATTTCGGCTGCGGAAAATCGTATCTGACTTTTGCAGTCTATTATTATTTGACAGAGCTCAAAAAGCTCCGCGCGCGCATTGTCGGGCTTGACTTAAAAGCCGACGTAATTGAGCATTGCAACGTTCTTGCAGAAAAGCTCGGCTACGGCGCTCTAAAGTTTCAGACCGGCGACATTGCACATTTTGAAAGCAACACCGGCTTTGACATGATGATAACGCTGCACGCTTGCGACACCGCAACAGATTATGCGCTGGCGCGCGCCGTAAACTGGAACATTCCGGTGGTTCTTTCTGTGCCGTGCTGCCAGCATGAATTGAACAAGTCTGTTGAAAAGCAGTCTGCTGCGCCAGAATTTGCCGCGCTGCTTAAATACGGCATAATCCGTGAGCGTTTCTTGAGCCTTGCAACAGACGCAATGCGCGCTGAACTTTTGGAAAGTGCAGGTTATTCTGTGCAGCTTCTTGAGTTTATAGACATGGCGCACACACCGAAAAACATTTTGATCCGTGCCGTAAAAAAGCGCGGCTCTAAAGGCTTAGAGACACAGGCATTTTCAGACTTAAAAAAAGCATTGGGTACAGCCCCCGTTTTAGAGCAGCTTCTTTAGGTTTCCCCTTATGCAATAAAGTTTCTGATTGACAGAGCTTCTTTGTTAAGTTAAAATTTGCAATGCTGTTAGAGGTGGCGATTATTTTTTCCAAATTAAAAGACTGCCACTTCACAAAAGGAATTAGCAATGGATATTGAAGATCTTGACCCGGATATTGCCGCACTTTTGAATTCCACTGAAATGGAAGATACAGAAACGAGCGGTATAGCTGATATGGGTGATAATTTCCCGAGTCCTGACTATGATTTTTCATCAGGCGAAGAATCATCTGGCGGACCGGGACAACAAGAAGGCAAGGTTGATTTAACCGTTACAAAATTTGCACCTATTGAAAAATTCTTTTCAGATACGCCTCACAAAGTTTTTGATGACCCGAACTACTACAAGACTGCGCTTTCTGGAGAATCTGAAATTGCAAACAGGCTTCATGCAACACTGTCAAAATTTTTGAAGACAGACAATCCTCAGGACAGAACTGTTTACAGACAGCAGCTTTACGGCATCTATTATGAATTTATAAGATCTGTTGCGCCTAAACTTGCTTCTCCGTCAGTTCCTGCCCCAAAGAAATATCTTGTGCGCTATGGTCTTGTTCTGCCTTCGCTTTTTACGCCGGAGCAGAAAGCGACTTTTGCGTCTGTAATTGAAGAGAACACAACAGGCGAGCCTGTATATTATCTTGACGAATGGTTAAGCTATATAGCAACTGGCAAGCTTACTCTTTCTGCAACAGACGAAGCCCGTCCGCAGAGAAGAGGCGGAGACGATATTCAGCGCCTTATGACTTTGCAGAATAAGGCTTCAGGCAAACTTCAGACAGCTGAAAACTACCTTAAGACAAAGGTAAATCAGCGCGGCCTTCTTGAAATCGAGCTGAAATCGAAAATTGACCAGATTTGCGACCATTCTCCGATGCCGGGTTTCCCAGCTTTGGGCGCACCGCTTTCTGATGCACAGAAGCGCATGTTCAACGAAATAAACGAAAAGATGCACGATCTTCTCAAGATAGACAAAGAAATCAGTCAGAATTTGAATGCCTATCAGGATGCATCTTCTGAAACTGAAAGCTTGCAGGAAAAGATGACGATTGCTTCTGCAACTGTCGGTGTAAGCAATGCAGACTTGATGAAGGAAATTGATACAGTCCGCCAGATGGCAAAAATGACTGTAGGCCGCAAAGGCAACCACTTTCCGATTTTCTCAAGAGACTATTACCATTGTCTGCCGCGCGGCACAGGTTTCAGAGAGAATGTTATTGATGTTCTTGCTTGGGTTGAATCTATTGATCCGGGTGTTTTTGTCCGTATGCATAAAAGCAATGCAAACAGAATTGTTCCGTATGTTCTGCTTGTTCCAACTTACGGTGAAATGGGCTTCTGTTGGGAACCTTTCGACAAATACAACAAGGTTTCAAGCCGCGGCCGTATCGCTGTTCCAATGTATCCGAAGAGTCTTCAGATTGCAGTTCTTACAGCCTGTGCAGACTTGCGCTGGCAGGTTGCAAAAGAAAAGGCTTCTTACTACTGGATGGAAGAAGGTCTTACGGGTATGTACTACCAGTGGTTTGACCAGCAGAAACTTAAAGGCGATGTAAAAGACTACTTTATCCGTGACTACATTTTGTGGATGACTAAAGAAGCTGAAGGTGTTCAGCGTCTTGATAAAGAAGTCCGCGGCGTATTCTGGCGTTATATGCCGTTCCCGCAGGAACGCAAAGACATGCTCAAGATGCGCAGCCTTGTATATGCCGATTTGTGCCAGAAAGACGCAAACCGCGCAATGTCAGACGGCTATTGATTCCTGCTTAAGACCCCGCCCTTTATGTCGGGGTTTGCTGATTTTAGCCTGAATAAAAAAGCCCCTGCCAGTTGGCAAGGGCTTTTTCTTTTTTCGGCTTATCAGTCTTTGTTCTTTTTTCTGAATTTTTGCGGAATAAGCGGATCAAGCTTGTCTTCAAGCTTGAATTTGATGATAGCCCAGGCGGCAAGACGGTGATATGCAAAAACGGCACATACAAAGCCGGCTGTAAGACAGATTGGTGTAACAATCCGGAGTGTGTCCGGGTTGCCCTTTGTAAGAAAAGCCGCAGCAATAAATAAAATTACTATAAACAAAATTGACAGAAATACTTCAACCAATGTTCCGACTGCAATAAATAGAATTGTGTTTTGTTTTTTTGTCATATATTCCTCCTAAACCGAAGCCTTGTTTTTCTCTGAACCAGCCGGTATTGAGATGATGAACGAAATTACAAGCGCAATCTCACAGATCAAAACAGCAGAGTCTGCAAGATTAAATGTCGGCCACCGCTCAAGCCCGAATAATCCGTAAAACTTGACATCAATAAAGTCAACAACTCCAGCCGGTCTGAAAAATCTGTCTATCAGGTTGCCGAAGCCGCCGCCAAGAATTCCGGCGACAAACCATCTTTGAACTTGCGAAAGCTCTTTTGCAAGAAAAAAAGCAATAAGAACAAGGATAAGAACTGCCAGCGGAATTATGCAGAGCGAGATAAATCTCCATGCACTGGAAAGACCGTTGCCGAGGCTGAATGCTGCGCCCAAATTTCTTACGTGTATAATCTGCAGAAAGTCGCCGAAAAACGAAGCATAAACTGTTCCAACCGGTATGTTCTTTACGACAAAGCCTTTCGTAAGCTGGTCTAATAAAATTATGATAACGCTTAGAATTAAAGGCGCTGCTTTTTTTATATTTTTCTGCATATAAGCTCCTGTTATAGCCCTGTCGGCACGTCTATGAAAACTGTTTCTATGTTCTGTTCTTTTTCAAGTTTTTCCGCAACAAGCTGAACCCCGACAGTTTCAGTCTGGTAATGACCGGCTGCAATCACATTAAAATGGTTTTCAAGCACTGCATGATAATCTTCATGTGAGATTTCGCCTGTAATAAGAACGTCTGCGCCGGCTTTTACGGCTTCATCAAGGCAGTCTGCGCCACTGCCTGAAACAACCGCGATTTTTGAGACTTTTTCTTTGCCGAAAGACAAAACAGTGTTTGGTTTTTCCCCATTTGGAAAAGCCCTGACAATGAGCTGTTCCAAAGTGACAGGCGTATCAACAAAGCCGATTGTTCCCGCCATCATTCCGCGCCATTCACCGAAAGGCTGCAAGTCTTTCATATTAAGTCTTGCCGCAAGACCGTAGTTATTGCCGCAAAGCCGGTTTGCATCTAACGGAATGTGGCACGCATAAAGAGCGATATCATTTTTGATTAAACCTGCAATGCGCTTGTAGTGTATGCCTGTCAGAGCCTGTTCGTGACCCCAGAAAAGACCGTGATGAACAAAAAGCATTTGTGCTTTCCATTCGGCGGCGCGGCTTATGGTTTCTTCACATGCATCAACAGCAAAAGCTACTTTTTTTATGTCTGCTCCGCTGTTTTCTACCTGCAGTCCGTTTTTCGAAATGTCAGAAGAAAAATCCTCAATGTTTAAAAAGCTTCTGAAGTATTTATCCAATTCGTGCTGGTTCATATTATAGAAAGGCAAGAATACCTAAAATTCCTCCTCTGGTGAATCTGAAGAAACTGAAGAATTCGATTCTTCGGCGTCAGCATTCTGTATCTGCACAAGCTTTGCTTTTTCTGCGCGTAAAGCAATCTGCTGAGACTGAATCCAGCCGTCACTTGGCGCTTTTGCAACAAAAGTGTAGACAGCCGGCTCATTCACTGCAAAATTGCCCATGCCGCTTATATAGCCCGGTATGTTTTCATTAAGCTCAAAAACTGGAATATCAAGGTTTTCAGTTCCGCAAAAATCTTTTGCTGCCAGTGAAGCATTTCCGTCTGCAACAATGAGTGCAATCCTCTCAAAAAGGCCGGCTTCTTTTGCGCGTTCAGCAATTACCTTGAGTTCAGCTGTCTTTATCTGCCGCCATCTGTCGAGCTGGTCTTGGTCTTGCGTGATATTTTCGGCTTCATTTTTCAGTTTTTCTGCCTGCAGTACAAAAGAACGGAAAACGCGGAAATTCCAGAAAGATTCAAGATATGCATTGTCTTTGGCGTAAAAATCTGCGCAGAGAACAATATTTCCTTTTCTTGTGATTGATTCAATTGTAAGGCGGTTTTCGCTTACTGAAGTATAAACATCCGGCATAAACAAAACTACAGGCAGCTCATTTTCGTCCTGCTGATTTGAATAAACCGAATAAGGAATGAATTTATACAAAACCGCGGTTACAGGCTCTTTTACGGAGGTTATCTGGGTAAAACCTTCAGCGAAAGAACCAGTCTGATTTTTTTTGATAATTTCAACGGCTTCGCATTCACGGCTGTTCAAATGCTTAAAAGATGAAACAGGATAAAATCTTATGATTAGATAACCGGCTCCTGCAATCAGCAGAATGCCCAAAAGCGAGACAATAATTGCTCCTGCTGTGTATACGTCTGTTTTAAGCTGCTGAAAACAGCGGCCGAGACTTCTCAAATTGAAAATGAAAATAAAAAGGCAGGGTATTGCAACCGCAAAAACAGAAAAAGACAATCCCTTTGCAAGAGTTAACAGAACTAAAACGATAAAAGCAAATAATGAGAAAATAACCGAGGTGTCAACTTTATTGCGCTTTTTTATGAATGTTCTGAACACAACAGGCAGAAGCAGAAAAAGCACAAATAATTCGCCTAAAAAGAGAACTCTCATGGTTTTATATGATAAAGAAAAAACAGTGACGGCTCAAGCCCCGGAACACAGGCCGTGCTTTCAAAGAAAATGCATCTTACCTGCCTGAAAATGCAACTTACCGTTTCAGCGGTTCTGGCAAGGGGCTATATATGCTAAAATTAACACAACGGCAGCAGAGATAATGCTGTTCTGTTATTCGTGCTGAAAACGGGAGAAAATAATATGAATCTGCTTCTTCATGACATAAAAGACGGAACATTTAATGCGGCAGCACCGGCTGATCCAAATTCATGGACAATCATCAATACTAATGTAAATGCAGTGCCTTGCAGAGGCTGCTTTGAGTGCTGGCTGAAAAACAAGGGTTATTGCTTTTACAAAGATGTTTTTGTTCATGCCGGCAGAGATTTCGGTACCGCCGCTCAATGCTTTATCATTAGCGAAATGACATACGGCGGTTTGAGTGCGCCTGTAAAACGCTTTTTCGACAGAAGCATTTCAGCTTCTCTGCCGTTCTTCAAGTTTAACAAAGGTGAAGTTCACCATATGAGAAGATACAAGACCCGCCGCTCTTTTACTTTCTGCATTTACGGTTCTGCTGCAGAACTTGAAAAGCAGACGCTAAAAACTTATATAGAAAGAGTTTGTATAAACGGTGGTACAGAACTTAATGATGTCTTTTTTGTAAAAGATGCGCAGAATGCAAAAGACGTTTTTCTGCAATTTGCAGGCGGAAACACACTTAAAGAGGAAGAATAATTATGAAGGTTTTGATTTTAAATGGAAGCCCGAGGGCTAAGGGCAGCGTATCCGGCTGCATTGCAAAAAAACTTAAGCATCTGCTTTTTGGCTGCACTACAGAAATCTGTCAGATAAAAGCCGGCTCCGGGCAGGCAATTTTGGAAAAATTTAAGTCAATTGATGTACTTGTATTCGCGCTTCCGCTTTATGTAGACGGAATGCCGTCACATGTTATTGATTTTCTAAAAAAGGCAGAGGCTTTCTGCAAAGAGAATAACTGCCGTTTTAATGTTTATACGCTTTCTAATAACGGCTTTATCGAAGGCAGGCAGAACGCCGTTCATTTGGAACAATTCCGCTGCTGGTGCGTGCGTGCCGGTGTTGACTGGGCTGGCGGTCTCGGCATTGGCGGCGGCGAAATGCTCCGCGTAATTTCGTGGATTTATCCGTGTCTTATAGCACTCAACCTTTTCTTTGCATTTTTCTATCTTATAAAAGGCGCGGAACTCAATTTGCAGCTTTTTTCTCAGGTGTTGCAGAATCTTGGAGTTTATGCGTTCTTCTGCTGGCATTTTTGGTTCAGTCTGCTTGCTGTTTCGCGCGACATAAGAAAAAACCGCAAGGCGAAGAAAAACAGGTTTACCAGAATAATTGTTCCGGCTTTTATTTTTATTGTTTTTGCTGATATTTTCATGGTTTTGTCTTCTCTTTTCAAAGGCAGACTGATCTTTACACTTCTTGGAGCAGATAAAAAAACTGAAAAATAATTCTTTTTTCAGTTTTACAGCGATTTTACTTGTGAAAATGAAATGTGATAGTAAAATTACTTTATTCATGCGGAAGGTTTTATACCTTTTGAGAACATGAACTGCGAAAGCAGTGTCCCTGTAGCTCGCTGCGGGGTATGTTAATTGATGTACCTGCATTTTTAAGAAGGTGACTAATGGCTAGAATTATGATTTGTGATGACGCAGCTTTTATGCTTAAATCTTTGTCGCTGAGTGTCAGCAAGATGGGGCACGAAGTTGTTGCAGAAACAGAAGACGGACAGGATGCTGTAAAAGCCTATATAAAAGAAAAACCAGACCTGGTGCTTATGGACATTTCAATGCCTGTCAAAGACGGTATCGAAACACTTAAAGAAATAATAAAAATAGACCCTGACGCAAAAGTTATTATCGTATCAGGCATGGGCTATCAGGAAAAAGTTATTCAGGCTGTCAAAGAAGGTGCAAAAGAATTCCTTGTTAAGCCTGTAACTTACCCGGATCTTGAAAGATGCATCAATAAATATGTGCCTGCGCCGGAATTTGTGTGAGAATTTTTAGTTTTTCTTGTTTTACAGTGTTTTCTGTGATAACATAAAAAGTGCTATGGCTGAAGAAAAACGTTTTAATGTAGATGCTGAAAAAATTAAGAAAGCTGCGCTTGCCGGCGTTCCGTTATCTCTTACAACTTATGTTCTGCCGCATGAAATGGAACTGTACATGAGCGATGTATTGTCCTGCTTTTTGGAAAGCCTCGGACAGTCGCACATGACAGATTATCTGGTTTATTGTCTAAACGAGCTGACAACAAACGCAAAAAAAGCGAATACCAAGCGCATTTATTTTTTGGAAAAGAATCTGGATATAAATAATCCCGCTGATTACGAAGAGGGCATGAAAACTTTCAAAAAGGACATGCTCGAAAAGCTCACCTATTATCTTGAAAAGCAGCGTGATGCCGGTCTTTATATCAAAGTTATTTTTTCAGCACGAAACAACAACATAAAGCTTGAAGTTAGAAACAACAGTGAACTTACTGTTTTTGAATACAAACGCATTCATGACAAAATCTGCCGCGCCCACACATATGCAAATATGAATGAAGCTCTGGAAAAGATAGTTGATGATACGGAAGGTGCCGGCCTCGGTCTTATTCTGATGATTCTGATGCTCAAGAAAATTGGGCTTACAGATGAATCCTATCAGATTTTTGTAGAGAACAAAGAAACTGTAGTCCGCGTAGAACTGCCGTTTCTTGATAAGCGTTCTAAAGAATTCGATATTATTTCTCAGGAATTGGTAAATCTCATAGAAGAACTGCCGCCGTTCCCGGAAAATATTGTTGAGATTAACCGCCTGATTGCAGACCCGGATTCTGATATGGCTGAAATTGCCATGTTTATAAACAACGACGTTGCTTTGGCGGCAGACCTGATTAAAATGGTCAATTCTGCGGCATTCAGGCCGGTAAATCCTATTCAGAATGTTTATAGCGCTGTAAAAATGGTAGGGCTTGACGGCTTGCGCAACCTGCTGTTTTCTTTGGGCACTTTCAAGCTTTTGGGTGAAAACACTGAGGAAAAACGCCAGATGTGGGTTCATGCTTACAAGGTTGCGTTCTTCTCGCATAATATTGCATGCTCTTTCTGTGCAAACGACAAGGCTGTTATGGCTGATGCCTATGTATGCGGTCTGCTTCATGACATCGGTAAGGTGATTTTTACTACAACACACAATGATACAATGCGGCATCTTATTGCGGTTACTCAGCAGAAAAATATACCGCTGCAGGTAATTGAACAGATGATTTCAGGTACAAACCATGAAATTCTTGGTGCACGCATAGCTGAAAAATGGAATTTCCCTGAACCGATTGTTGTTTCAATTAAATATCACCATTCTCCGGAAGAAGCCCCGGAACAGTACAAAAAACTTGCCGCTCTTATTGCACTTGCAAACCAGATCTGCAATTACCTGGACGGCAAAGACACATTCCAGCAGATTTCGCGTAGCTGCAAAGAAATGTTCGGCTTGAATAATGAAATGCAGTTCCGTTCTCTGGCAGAAAAGCTTAACATGCTGTTCCAGCGCGCAGAAGAAAAATAGCCCCGGTCATTGAGCAGTCCGCTTGTCATTGCCCGCAGAACATACTGTCATTGCCTGGCTTGACCGAACAATCCTGCGAAATAATTTTTACACTGAAAATTGAAAGCTTGCGCGCTGGAAGTTTCAATGTTATGCTTTTTGTATGAACTGTATTTTTCTATTAGGGCAAAATCCGAAGAAGAATGAGCTCCTGGATTCTGTGTTCAGAAAAGATTTTTCTGTCTCAACAAAAAGCTCCTCAAAAGAGGCTCTGGAAAGCTTTTTAAGTGAAAATCCTGTTCTTGTAATTGCTGACGCTTCTTTAACGGAAGAAACAAAATCTTTCTTAGCCGGCATAAAAAAATTGGATGTATACCCTTCAGTTCCTGTTCTTCTTATTGTGTCTTCTGAATCAGCTGAATTTGCCGGAGATTTTCTGTTGCCCGGTATCTCAGACATAATTGAATTTCCTTTTAACACAGTCATAATGCGCCGCCGGGCTGAAAACCTGATTTCTGAGTATTATTGCAGAAAAAACATTGAGGCGGAGGCAGCAAAAAAAGCAAAGCTGGTGCTTCTGCAGAAAAACGAAAAACTTGCTGTTTCAGAAACGCTTTTGGACAATTTCATGGAAATTGCCGTAAACAACGAATTTCTGGTTGGAACACACGCCGCAAGAATGCGCAAGTGTGTGCGCATATTTTTGCAGAACTATGCCGAGGTTTTCCCGCAGGAGGAATTGTCTGATCAAAAAATAGAAGATATAGCCTATGCTTCTGTTTTTCATGATATGGGGAAACTTCTTGTTCCAAAAGAGATTCTGCTTAAAAGCACTGCTCTGACTGAAGACGAATATTCTGCTGTAAGGCAGCACACCGTTTTAGGTTCAAAGCTTTTGCGCGGTGTGCCGCTTTTGCACCAGAAAGGGCTTTATAAGCTTTGCCAGGATATCTGTAAGCATCATCATGAACGCTGGAACGGCGAAGGCTACCCCGACGGCTTGAAAGGCGGAGAAATTTCTCTTGCGGCTCAGGCGGCTGGTATAATCGAAGCATATATTGCGCTTCAGGAAGCCCGTTCTTACAGAAAAGCCTTTTCTGAACCAGAAGCCTTTGGAAAAATTATGAACGGGAGCTGCGGTTCTTTCTCTAATAATATTATTCAGGTTTTTGAAAAGACCCGCGACGCGCTGGAAGAAGCTTTTTCAAGTTTTTAAGATTTTGTTCTAGAGGCAAGAATGTGCTTCAGACGTCTTTTTTGCTTGCCGCATAAGCTTTGTACGCGTAAATTATAGAGCTTGCCAGACAGAAAACGGCACAGACTATAAAACCTGAACCAAGCACATAAAAGAAATTGTAAAAACCATGAAGAACACACGCCAGCACAAACCAGAAGATTTTTGCCGGTTGTTTTGTCTTTATATTATAGACTGTCACTGCAGAACACACACTGCATGCTGCGTGCAATATTTCAGCAGTAAAAAAACGCACAAAAAGATTTTTAGAGCCGTTTATCATATAAATGACGGTCTCAAAACTGCCAAAGCTTAAGCCGGCAACCAGCGCAAGCATAAGAAAACGTGCAAAGCTGATTTTTCTGGAAGAAAGAAAAAAAAGACAGCCGGCTTTTGAAGCTTCTTCAATAAAGCCGTTAATCAACAATGAAGAAATTAAAAAAATAAGAATGGAACTTTGTAAATGCCGGCTGAACAATGGCAGTTTGAGTGCCATTGTCTGTATTAATGTTGCCGGTATAAGGGCGAGAAGCCCTAAAAGCACTGCCCCTTGAAGCAGAACTGCAAAATCTTTTTTACAGCGGATAAGCAGAATAATTTCAACTGTTAAAAGCGGCACAAAGCAAAAAGCAATGTGCCAAAAGGGCAGCGTCATAAGAACAGCTTAGCAGCCGCAACCGCCGCTTCCGCAGCCACCGCAAGAACCGCCGCCACAGCCTCCGCTGCTGCATCCGCCACAACCGCCGCCGCAGCCGGTTCTTTGAGCAGCTGCAATTTCTTCTGGGGTCTGGTCGCGCACGTCAACTACGGTAACATCAAAAAACAGTTTCTGCCCTGCAAGAGGGTGGTTTGCGTCTACAGTTACAGTCTTTTCCTGCACAGATTTTACCGTAACGATGTTTGAGCCGCCCGGACCGGCTGCCTCAAATTTCATGCCCACTTCAATCTCAATATCTTCTGGAAAATGCTCTTTCGGAATTTCTATAATCAGATTATCCTGGTGCTCGCCGTAGCCTTCTGCCGGTTCAATTTCAGCATGAAAAGAATCGCCTGGCTTTTTGCCTTCGAGCATCTTTTCAAGCCCTGTAATCAGCATTCCGTTGCCGTGAATATAATTTAAAGGCCCGCCGCCTTTTGATTCGTCAATTATCTCGCCGGCAGCATTCTTTAAAGTGTAGTCAATGCTGACAACTTTATCTTTTTCAATAATCATGTATATTCCTTAAAAATTTGAATTAGAAAGCCTGAATAACTTCTGTTACTTCAGGTATAGTATCTTTCAAAAAGCGTTCTACACCCTGTTTCAGAGTCATTGTTGCCATCGGGCAGTTGCCGCAGGCTCCTGTAAGTTTTACGTGAACTTTGCCGCCGTCTTCAAGTTTTATAAATTCCAGATCGCCGCCGTCAGCCTGAAGCTGCGGTCTCATTTTTTCAAGTGCTTCTTTTACTTGTTCTTCTAAAGTCATTTTGTGTCTCCTGTTTAATTTGAATTGCAAAGTGCCTTTGGTTATTTTGCAGCTTGCAGATTTACGCGGTTTCTTTCATAAAAATACACACAAGTGCGCCAAAAGGCAAGTGTTGCTGCCATAATATTTCCGCTGTAAGCATTTGCAAAAGCCTTGTTTATAGTGTATAATTTATCGAATTATTCCTATAAAATTGCATAAATGACTGGAGGGTCAATATGTCAGCAGCGCAAGCGGCAAAGTTCAGCAAAGAACTTTTGTCATTTATCGATGCATGGAAATCTAAACCTGGAAATCTTATTATGATTCTTCACAGAGTTCAGGAAGAACAGGGCTATATTTCCAAAGAAGCGGCAAAGGCTGTAGCCGAATTAACCGGTACACACCTTGCTCGTGTTTACGGCGTTATGTCGTTTTATCACTTTTTCAAAACACAAAAACCTGGAAAATACAAAATCAGTGTTTGCCTTGGTACAGCTTGTTATTTGAAAGGCGGCCAGGATCTTTATGATGAAAGCCGTTCTTTGTTGGGACTTTCGGGCGATATGATTTCTACAGAAGACGGTTTGTTCTCTGTTGAACCTGTCCGTTGTATCGGTTGTTGCGGTCTTGCACCTGTTCTTTCTGTCAACGGTGACGTTTACGGAAAGCTCACCAAAAAACAGATACCTGAAATTCTTGACAAGTACAGAAAATAAGGTTTGCGGAGGAAAACATAAATGGAAAAAATCACTCGTGAAAAACTGAATGCTCTCCGTGAGTCAAAAAAGCTTGAACTTCGCAAAAAGGAAGTTGAAGGAAAAGTAATTCTTGTTTGTGGCGGTACAGGTTGTGTTTCATCTAATTCTGAAAAGATTTATGACAACCTCGTTGCAGCTCTCAAAAAATTCGGTTTTGAAGATAAAGTTACTGTAAAAAAGACAGGCTGTTTCGGTTTCTGTGAAAAAGGCCCTATCGTTAAGATTTTGCCTGAAGATGCTTTCTATGTAGAAGTAAAGCCTGAAGATGCACAGGAAATCGTTGAATCACACATCGTAAAAGGTGTAGAAGTTGACCGCCTTCTTTACAAAGAGAACGGTCAAAAACCTGCTGAAGGCGAAGACATCAACTTCTATAAGAAGCAGAAGCGCATTGTTCTTAGAAACTGCGGTCTTATCAATCCTGAAGACATTACAGAATACATTGCAAATGACGGCTACCTTGCTCTCGAAAAAGTATTGTTCGAGATGAAGCCTGAAGATGTAATCGAAGAATTGAAGAAATCTGGTCTCCGCGGACGCGGCGGTGCAGGTTTCCCGACCGGCCTTAAATGGGAAGCTGGTATGAAAGCAACAGGCGATGTAAAATACGTTGTTTGTAACGCTGACGAAGGCGACCCGGGTGCATACATGGACCGTTCAACAATTGAAGGCGACCCGAACTCAATCCTTGAAGCAATGACAATTTGTGGTAAGGCAATCGGTGCAAACAAAGGTTTCATCTACATCCGTGCAGAATATCCTCTCGCTGTTGAACGCCTTAAGGTTGCAATGGCTCAGTCTAAAGAAATGGGCCTTCTCGGCGATGACATTCTCGGTTCAGGCTTCAGCTTTGACATCGAAATCCGCCTTGGTGCAGGTGCTTTCGTCTGCGGCGAAGAGACTGCTCTTCTCCGCTCTATCGAAGGTCTTCGCGGTATGCCTACACCGAAGCCGCCGTTCCCGGCACAGAGCGGTCTTTGGGGTAAGCCTACAGTTATCAACAATGTTGAAACTTGGGCAAACATTCCTGTAATCATCACAAAGGGCGCAGACTGGTTCAACAAAATCGGTACAGACGATTCTAAGGGAACAAAAGTTTTCGCACTTACTGGTAAAATCAATAACTCTGGTCTTGTTGAAGTTCCAATGGGAACAACTCTCCGCGACATCATCTTTGAGATTGGCGGCGGCATCAAGAACGGAAAGAAATTCAAGGGCGTTCAGACAGGCGGTCCGTCAGGCGGTATCATCTGCGAAAACGAGCTTGACACACCAATCGATTTCGGTTCATTGATTCGCCTCGGCTCAATGATGGGTTCGGGCGGTATGATTGTTATGGACGAAGACGACTGTGTAGTTGACGTTTCTAAGTTCTACATGGAATTCTGCGTTGACGAATCTTGCGGTAAATGTTCACCGTGCCGCATCGGTACACGCCAGATGCACACAATTCTTGACAAAATCGCCAACGGCAAGGGCGAAATGGAAGACTTGCAGAAGCTTAAGGACATCGGTCAGGCAATGAAATCTTGTTCATTGTGCGCACTCGGTCAGTCAGCTCCTAACCCGACTCTTTCAACAATCAAGAAGTTTGAACAGGAATACATCGACCATATTCAGAACAAAAAATGCGTTGCAGGCAAGTGTAAGCATCTCCTGCAGTTCATTATTGATGAGAACAAGTGTATCGGCTGTGGTCTTTGTGCAAAGAACTGTCCTGCAAATGCTATTGTCAACAACCCGAAAAACGAGGTTAAGGAAGGCAAGAAGCTTGCATGGAAGACAATTGACCAGAGCAAGTGTCTGAAATGCGGTGCTTGTATGGCTAACTGTAAATTTAGTGCAATTATCAAGAAATAAGGGGAAGCATCAATGATTGACCTTACTATTAACGGCAAGCCTGTTTCTGTAGAAGAAGGAACAACCATTCTGCAGGCTGCTGAAAAGTTAAATATAAAGATTCCTTCACTTTGTTATAACAAAGACCTGCCGGCATGGGCATCTTGCGGTATCTGCGTTATCAAGAACGTAGACCCAAGAACTGGCCGTGCTCGTATGGCCCGTGCCTGCTGCACAGCTTGTACACCAGGCATGAATATTGTAACAAATGACCTTGAGCTGACAAAGGCCCGCAGAACTGTTCTTGAACTGATTCTTGCAAACCATCCTGATGATTGTCTTAAGTGCAACAGAAGCGGTCAGTGTGAGCTTCAGAAGCTTGCAGCAGATTTCGGTCTCCGCAAGAACAGCTTCACAAAGATTATCAGGGAACAGCCGACAGACGCTTCTTATGAAGCAATCGTTTTTGACCGCAAGAAGTGTATCAGCTGCGGCCGCTGTGTTGAAACATGTCAGATTATGCAGAATGTATGGGCTCTTGAATACACAGGCCGCGGTGACAAGACTGTTATCGGCCCTGTTGCTGGCGTTGACCTGGCTCACAGCCCATGTATCCGCTGCGGTCAGTGTGCTGCACATTGTCCTACAGGCGCAATCACATACCACACACCAGTTGAAAGCGTATTCAACAAGGTTGCAGACCCAGAAATTACAGCAGTTGCTTCAATTGCACCGTCTGTACGCGCTGCACTCGGCGAAGAATTCGGTATGCCGGTCGGCTCTTTGACAACTGGAAAGATTTACACAGCTCTCAGAATGCTCGGCTTCAAGTATGTATTCGATACAAACTTTGCTGCTGACCTTACAATCATGGAAGAAGGAACAGAGCTTGTTACACGTCTTACAAAAGGCGGCGCTCTTCCGATGTTCACAAGCTGCTGCCCAGGTTGGGTTGACTATGCTGAAAAGAACTACCATGACTTGCTGCCGAACCTTTCTACAGCAAAATCACCTCAGCAGATGCAGGGTGCTGTAACAAAGACTTATTGGGCAGAACAGGTCGGCATCAAGCCAGAAAAGATTTTCCACCTTTCAATCATGCCATGTACAGCAAAAGCTTACGAAGCACGCAGAAACGATGATATGAAGTCTTCTGGCGCACCAGATGTAGATATGGTTCTTACTACACGTGAATTTGCAACTCTCATCAGACAGGCCGGCATCGACTTTGTAAATCTTGAAGATTCACAGGCTGACAACCCAATCGGACCATACACAGGCGCAGGCACAATCTTCGGTGCAACAGGCGGTGTTATGGAAGCTGCTGTCCGCACAGCATACAAGCTTGTTACAGGCAAAGAGCTCGGCGATGTAAACTACACACCTGTCCGCGGTCTTGAAGGCGTAAAGAAAGCTGTTGTTGATTTGAACGGAACAAAAGTTAAGATTGCCGTAATCCATCAGATGGGCAATGTTGATGCTGTCGTTCAGGAAATCCGCAAAGCAGCTGCTGAAGGCAAAGAAAGACCTTATGACTTCATCGAAGTTATGGCATGTAAGGGCGGTTGTGTAACTGGCGGCGGTCAGCCATACGGCCACTGCGACGAATTGCGCGAAAAACGTGCTGCTGCATTGTACAAAGACGATGAAACACACGAAATCCGCTGTTCACACCAGAACCCGCTTATTACACAGATTTACGACAAATATTTTGGCAAACCGAATAGTGAGAAAGCACATCACTTGCTGCACACTCACTACACACCAAGAGATTTGTACACAAATAACTAAGCTTTTCGGCGTTAAACGCTGAACCGAAAGGGCTGTCTTTAATACCGTGGTGTCATTCCGAACTTGTTCCGGAAGCTGCGTTATTAATAAGGGCAGCCCTTTTTGCTTTTAAAAAAGCCTGATAACTTGTATAATCAATTCATGGAAAACGAAACTAACAACCGCTTGACCGAAATTGAAATAAAACTGTCTTATTTAGAAGATTTCATGAACAAGATTCAGAAAATCACTGTTGAGCATACCGAAACAATAGATAAGCTTAAAGCTGAGAACCGGGGCTTAAAAGCAAAACTTTCCGAACTTATTGAATCTCAGGAAGGCGACATACCCAACCGCAAGCCGCCACATTATTGATAAAAAAAAGCCCGGCAAAAGCCTGTACGGCTATGTCGGGCAGCCTTTGTTCAGTTTTCAGACTTGCTTATTAAGCGTTCTGTGCGTTTTGGGTTTTGTCAAAATGCACGTCGAGTTGCGGGAAAGGAATCTCGATGCCTGCATCTCTTAAGCCTTGATGCACGTTCTTGATAAGGTTGTTCTTCATGTTGAGGAAGTCCGGCTTTTTACACCAGGCGGCAAGCGTAAGCGTTACGGCTGAATCGTCAAATGAGTTGAAGAAAACTTTCGGGGCTGGGTCAGCAAGCACAAGCGGCGTTTCGGCCGCAATTTTCAGCAATGTGTCTTCAACCTGCTGCAAGTTGCTGTTATAAGACACGCCAACCGGCAGAGAAAAACGCCGCTCGTCGTTGTAAGACACGTTTATAAGGCTTGTCTGAATTACGGCCTCATTCGGAATGCGCACAAGCTGATTGTCAGGTGTTTTCAGCTTTATAGAAAGCAGGTCAATCGTAAAGACTGTGCCGCTTATGTCGTTCACCGTGATGAAGTCGCCAATCTGAAAGGCGTGTTCGCTCAAAACAAAGAAACCGCTGATGATGTTGCTCACAGAAGTCTGAGCTGCAAAACCGACCGCGATACCGGCAATTCCGGCTGCGCCCAACAGCGCAGAAAGGTTGATACCGAAAAGATTAAGCACATAAAGGATAACGCACACCGTAAAGATGTATTTTATGCCTTTTTCGATTATCATTACCGTTTGCGGCTTTAATTTCTTAAAAACAGTCCGCTTAAGATATTTGCGTAAAATTTTGTAGGCCAAAGAAAAGACAAATAAGGCAACGACAACGCCAAAAAGGTTTATAACAACGTCAATCGTAAGATTTTTCTCAATCCACTCTTTCATAAAAGCTCCTTTCAAGCTGAAAAATACTGAAAAAGAATAGCAAAATTCGGGCGTTTTTACAATTGCGGTTTTTCAAAAGGCTGAAAAATTTGCTTGTTTTGCTCGGCAAGCAGTATGTCGCCGTTACTCTACGCCGTTTTTTGGACAGATGCCGCAAATGATGCAGTCTGAACATTTCGGGTTTCTCGCCGTGCAGATATACCGGCCGTGAAGGATGAGCCAATGGTGCGCGTCTTGCAGATATTTTTCCGGAATCTTTTCGAGAAGGTCTTTTTCAACGCCTTCGGGTGTCTTCGCTTCAGAAAGGCCGATGCGCGGTGCGAGCCGCAAAAGGTGTGTGTCCACCGGCATTACAGGCGCGTGGTAAAGCACGTTGAGCATAACGTTTGCGGTTTTTCTGCCAACACCGGGCAGCTCCATGAATTCTTCGCGTGTTCGCGGAAAATTGCTTTGCATTATGCGGTCAAAGCTGCAAGTTCCGGCGTCTTTTCCGTATTTTTGCGCGATAATCTCTGAAAGCTCTTTGACGTGCTTTGCCTTGCTCTTGTAAAGCCCGATGCTCTTGATATGCGCTTCAAGTTCTTCAAGAGGAAGCTGCGTCATCTTATAAGGCGAATCTGCAACTTTGTACAGGCTTTCTGTCGCCTTGTTTACGCTTTTGTCTGTTGCCTGCGCACTCAAGACAACAGAAACGAGCAGCGTGAACGGATTCGGTGCAATTAGCTCAGTTTTGGGCGCAGGGTTCGCGCTTTTGAAACGATTGAATATTTCATCAATCTGCTTTTCAGTCAAAAAAATCATACCAAGACTATAACTGCTTTGGCGCGTTTTTCATAGTGCGGAAGTGTGCAAAGACAAAAAAAAGGCTGCCTGATAATTTTCAAGCAGCCTTTCTGGTTTTAATTGTACTTGCGCTTATTTTACGGCTTTCTTCAAGGCTTCAAGCTTGTCGAGCTTTTCCCATGAGAATTCGCTGCGGCCAAAGTGACCGTAAGCTGCTGTTGCCTGATAAACAGGCTTCTTCAAGTCGAGCGTCTTGATGATGCCGGCCGGAGAACAGTCAAAAACCTCTTTAATTGCCTTTGAAAGAGATTCTTCGCTTACGTTGCCTGTGCCGAATGTGTCAACCATGATTGAAACTGGGTAAGGAACACCGATAGCATAAGCAAGCTGAACTTCGCATCTTTCGGCAAAACCGGCGGCTACAACATGCTTTGCGATGTAGCGTGCCATGTATGCAGCTGAACGGTCAACTTTAGACGGGTCTTTGCCAGAGAATGCGCCGCCACCGTGGCGTCCCATTCCGCCGTAAGTGTCAACGATAATCTTGCGGCCTGTAAGACCTGTATCGCCGAAAGGACCGCCTACAACAAAGCGGCCTGTCGGGTTGATGTAGAATTTTGTGTTCTTGTCAATCAAGCCTGTCGGTTCAAGCACTGGAAGAATAATCTTGTTGATTATTGTTTCCTTGATTTCGCCGTATTCAACGTCCGGGTTGTGCTGGTGCGAAATAACAACGGTGTCGATTCTCTTAGGCTTGTTGCCTTCGTATTCGATTGTCACCTGGCTTTTTGCATCCGGCCGCAACCAGCCGATTGCTCCGCCTTTGCGCAAGTCTGTCGCTTTGTGCAAAAGCTTGTGTGCATACATGATTGGTGCCGGCATCAGTTCAGGTGTTTCTGAACATGCAAAACCGAACATCATGCCCTGGTCGCCCGCGCCCTGCTGGCCTTCGTACTCTTTAAGGCCTGTGCCGACAACGCCCTGGTTAATATCCGGCGACTGTGAGTGAATCATATTGAGAACAGCCATTGAATCGCAGTCAAGACCAAAGTCTGAGTCTGTGTAGCCAATCTGACGTGCAACGCTGCGGGCAAGATTCTGAACATCAACGTAAGTGTTTGTCGTAATTTCGCCGCCGACCATTACAAGAGCTGTAGAAGCGAAAGTCTCGCAAGCAACATGGCTTTCCGGGTCGTCTTTAAGACAAGCGTCGAGAATGGCATCAGAAATCTGATCGCAGAGTTTATCAGGGTGACCTTCACCAACTGATTCAGATGTAAAAAGATAATGTTTGTTAGATAAGACAGAACTCATTTAAGAGCCTCCTATTTAGCAAGTTTAAGCTCCGCTATGGGAACTTTTTCCGCCTGCAATTTGGATAAATCAGCGGATAGAATTGTTAACCGGATTATAGATGATTCAAATATTTAAAACAAGTGAGATATTATGAATTTTCTGCGATTTTAGCAAAAACGATGAAATTATAACTAAATTTTAAGAATTTCTTCACAAAATAAACATAGTGTAGTATAATGTCTGCATAAGGTATGCAGACATCGTTTGATGGCTGCTATTCGTAAAATACTGTTTTTAGGGAAGAGAAATGGCATTATACAAGAATTACTTAAAAACTCAAAAAAAATGTAAAGTAACATTTGAATTGAGTGCAGAAGCCGCTAACGGCGCAGAGAAAGTCTGGCTCGCCGGCGATTTCAATAGCTGGAGTAGTCTTGATACTCCTATGAAAAAGAACAAAGACGGAAGCTTTACTGTCACACTGACATTGGAAGCTGGAAATGAATATCAGTTCCGTTATCTGCTTGACGGCAAAAAATGGGAAAATGACTGGAATGCAGACAAATACATTCCTGCCCCATTCTCTAACACAGATAACTCTGTAGTTATTGTCTAATCTGTTTTAAAATTTTACGCTGTTTGTTGTGGGCTGAAAAGCAGGAGGAGCTTTTCAGCCTTTTCTTTTTTGTTTCGCACTAGCTTAATCTTTGCAATAGTTTGTTCGGCGAAATACGCCGCTTTTCTCATGTGTGTTTCTTTTTCGATTTAAGTCTTATCGGTGAAAAACGTCAATTTGCTGGCGCAAATTGACAGATTGTGGGTATTGCTTTTCTTACGAAAACCGCGGATGGGCTGATAAAGACAAAAAAAGCTGCCCAATAAACTTTGTCATTCCGAACTTGGTTCGGAATCTGCACCAAATATCTCAAAATACAGATGCCAAAAATAAATTCGGCATGACGTTTCTTCGGGCAGCTTCTCTAAAGGTTATTCCTTTATGGTGATGTGCAGTTCGTCGAGCTGCTTCTGGTCAACTTCAGACGGGCATTCGTACGACTGGTCAAGGCACGCTCGCTTCGCTCGTCTTAAAGCCTTGACTCTGTCGTTTTACAGGTGTCTGATTGCATCATACACCTGTAATCCATTGGCTCTGCCCACTTCACCAATTATTCTTCGGTATCGTAAATATTTATATGAAGATCTTTTAAAAGCTGCTCGTCAACTGGGCTTGGACATTCATCCATTGGTGAAGCTGCCAAGTTGTTCTTAGGGAAGGCGATAACCTCGTGGATTGACTCTTCGTGACACATAAGCATTACGAGACGGTCGAGACCTGGGGCAATTCCTCCGTGTGGCGGTGCACCGAACTTAAAGGCCTGTACTAAGAAGCCGAAAGCCTTTTCTGCACGCTCGCGGCTGTAACCAACGATTTCGAAAATGCGCTCCTGAAGGGCAGGATCATTAATACGCATAGAACCGGAAGCAAGCTCGTAACCGTTGAGTACGAGGTCGTAGAGGTCGCCTTTTACAGCTCCAGGATCTGATTCAAGTGTATCCCAATATTGCTGCTGCGGAAGCGTGAACATGTGGTGTTCTGTTTCCCAGTGGTTTTCTTCTTCGTTCCATGCAAAATACGGGAAGTCGATAATCCATGCAAAGTGGAACTCATCCTTTGGATTGTAAAGGTTGAGGTCTTTTCCAAGCTGCTTGCGGATTGCACCGAGCGCTGTGCAGGCAAGCTGCCAGTTTTCGTCGCTTACAAAAAGGATAAGGTCGTTCTTTTCTGCGCCAAGCTTGCTGCAGATTTCTGCTTCTTTTCCGGCATAAAACTTAGAGATTCCGCCTTCGAAAGCAATATCACCGGTGGCTGAGCCTGTCGAAGCCACCTTCATCCATGCAAGGCCTTTAGCTTTATAAGTCTTTGCAACTGCCTCGAGAGCTTCAATGTTCTTGCGGCTATACTTGTCCGCAACGTTCTTTACAACAAGGGCTTTGAGTCCGCTTCTCTTGTGGCGCTGAACATCGCGGCCTGCGTTTGAGGCACCAGCCTTAAATGCATTGAAGTCTGCCAAATCAGCCATGAAAGCAGCATCCTGCATCTTCATGTCAAAACGAAGATCCGGCTTGTCGCTTCCGTACCAGTCAAAAGCATCTTCCCAGGCAATGCGGTCAAATTTTGCCGGCAGATCATAGTTCAAAGTCTTTTTGAAAATGTAGCCCATCATGCCTTCAGTTGTGCTCAAAACCTCTTCGCGGTTTGTAAAAGACATTTCCATATCAATCTGAGTAAACTCAGGCTGGCGGTCTCCGCGGGCATCTTCATCGCGGTAACAGCGGGCAATCTGGAAGTACTTATCGAATCCGGAAACCATCAGAAGTTGCTTGTAAAGCTGAGGGCTTTGCGGCAAAGAATAGAATTTTCCAGGGTGAACACGTGAAGGAACGAGATAGTCGCGCGCGCCTTCTGGAGTTGATTTAATAAAGGTTGGAGTTTCAATCTCAAGGAAGCCTTTTGAGGTCAAATACTCGCGTGTGGCAAAAGCAACCTGTGAGCGCAGAATAATATTGTGCTGCATAGGCTCACGGCGCAAATCAAGGTAGCGATACTTCAAGCGCAAATCTTCGTTTGGAATAACCACTGTTCCGTCTTTCTGGCGGACCTCTTCAATAGAAAAAGGCAGTTCCTGAGAAGTTGTGAAAATCTGAATATCAGATGCTTCAACTTCAATCTCGCCTGTTGCCATATCGGCATTAATATCTTTATCAGCGCGGGCTGCAACAACGCCTTCTACTGCGATACAATATTCGCTCTTAAGTTTGGCAGCGATTTTCTTTACTTCGTCGCTTGCATTGTCGCCAACCATAACCTGTGTAATTCCATAGCGGTCACGCAGGCGGATAAAAATCAAACCGCCCAAGTCGCGGGTGCGGCTTACCCATCCGTTCAAAACAACTTTCTTTCCA
>JAEEGK010003476.1_pt1 | contig 39150 bp, 44 predicted proteins | sample 8958771 | NCBI WGS metagenome assembly JAEEGK01 (sample SAMN16246547, study PRJNA631951) | gut metagenome | biome: gut microbiome; feature: rumen; material: SC-attached | host: Bos | place: Iran: Karaj | collected 2018-10
GTTTCAAAGCACCGCTTCCAGAAACCACTTTAATGTCATCGGCAGTACCTTGGCTTATGCATACCAGTCTAGTCGCCGTGCAACCTTGAGGGGTCGCCACACGCAAAAACGCAATACCAGGGGTCGACAGGTTCACCATCACATCATGGGCGCCAAGGCTAAGTTTTATGTCACGCGAAGCAACCACGCTACCATCGGCACGAAACACTTGCAGGGTCACTTCAGAAGCTTCTGAAAGTTCCAAAGGCACACTAGTTTCATCCTTAAAAGGATTCGGAAAAGCCGAGCCCATATTGAGGTTCCCTCCCTGCCAATCTTCCAAACCTACAAGATGTTGGGATAGTACAAGTACCGTATCAGGATAGTTTAAGGTTGTGGTCCAACCTTGAGTAAGGTCAGTAACCAACACAAAGTTGAACGGGCTGTATCCGCCGGCCTCGGTAGCCGCAGTGAACTTCACCGTCACTGCATCTTGTGCATGGACCGACACTGCAACAAGGAGCATCGTAAACAGAAAGATCTTTCTCATTTTGAATTGTATTAAGGACAGCGCAAAGATAAGATTTTTTTGAGTTGTTCAGTTGTTTAGTTGTTCAGTTGTTCAGTTCACTCCCAACTGAACAACTGAAAACTTCCCATTTATACTCCCAAGAGGTTCCTCCCGATCCACCAGGCGATAAACACCCCAAAAATGATCCAGCAGGCTGTGCTGCCCGATAAGGCGGAATATACTTTTCCTTCTTTTGGGACAATGGTGAGTGCCATTACATATAGCAAAGCTGGCACCAACAGATAATTGTAACGAATACCTTCCCAGATGTGGCCGTTCAAAAAGGCGTGGATCGCTCGTTGGGAACCACAACCTGGGCAATAATAACCTGTCAGCAGCCAAAACGGACATTTGGGTGCCAGGTGACTATGCGATGGATCGAAATAATGGTAGCCCAACAAAAAACAAGACAATCCTATGACCCATAGAATTGCCTTGTAAATCGGTTTCATAATGGTAAATTATCTATATCTTTAAAGTTCCTCTAGGAAGTCGGGACCTTCCTTTGCTACCCCGACAATAATGAGGGCGGTATAGGCAATGACAATCAATGCGCCGAGGATAACGCTGACCAGCATCCAAGTCTTGGCTTTACGGGAAGCATCTCGTGCTTCTTGGTATCTGCCAGCGTTCCAGTTGCTATCGACCTGAGCTGCAAAGATGATGGCAGGAATACCAAATGGCAGGCAGCAGAATAAGGTGGCTAAGATGGACAAGGCCAGAAAATTCCTAGGCTTTGTTTCCACCGGTTGCTGTTGGACAGGCTGCTGTTGGGGTTGCTGGGCAGTGGGTTGCGGCTCTTGTGGCTGCGTTTCGGGTTGAACGGGGGCGCCGCAGTTTGTGCAGAAACTGGAGTCGCCTTCGATAGGTTGTCCGCATTGGATACAAAAACGTGTTGCCATAACCAATTATTTAAAGTTGATCAAGTAATCCCGATTTGAAAACATAGGCAGCGTTTGCAATGAGTCCCAGAATGGCAGAGATGATAATCCATGTTCTGGCCTTCTTGGATTCATTATTGGCTCCCACATAGTTGCCTCTGTCCCATTCTTTGTTCACTCTGCTTGAACATACAATGCTCCAGACACCCAAAGGTAGGCAGCAGAAAATTGTGGCAAGGATGGACCAAACCATGTAGTTATTGGGTTTGGGACCTACAGGTTGCTGTTGTTGGGGCGCGCCAAAATTAAATTGGTATTGAGGTTGTGCACCGGCCAAAGGTGCCCCGCAATTGGTGCAGAAACTGCAGTTGTCCGGAACAGCTTGTCCGCATTGGGTACAAAAACGTGTCATAAGTTTTTATTATTTATGTTTTTACTAGGCAAAAATAGTAAAAAACTCATTCCATGGCAAATACTGCTAAAATAATTCCGGCTGCCATGGAGGCATTCAATGATTCGGTTACGCTGCCCTCAGCCCTCGGTATGGTGATGGGATGGGTGATGAAAGGCAATAGGTTGGCTCTGATGCCGTGCGATTCGCTGCCGATGACAATGATTCCATCCTTTCGAAAGGCTTTCTTGAAGAGATTTTCTCCTTCCAATAAGGCTCCAAAAATGGCTTTGCCAGCTGCTTTGGAAGCCTTGAGGTAGCGTTCCATGTCGGTATAGGCAATGGGCATTCTGAAGACTGATCCCATAGTGGCTTGAATCACTTTAGGATTCCAAAGCTCCACGCAATCTTCGGAGCACACGATCTGTTTGATACCGAACCATTCGGCCGTGCGGATGATGGTGCCTAGGTTGCCGGGGTCCTGCAGGTGGTCGATGGCAAGCACCAGCCCCGTTCTAGTAGGCATCTGTGTGGCAGGGCGTTGCAGTAGCATCCACACCTCGTTGGGTGTGCGCAGGCTGCTGAGCCGGTCGAGCGCAGCATCGTCAACCTCAAACACTTCCGCTTCAGACGGCAGTTCCGTGTGCTGCGAAAGCCACAAATTTGTCGCGCAAACCACCTTCACAGGCCATTTTGCAGCCAGTGCCTCACCGCACATCTTCACTCCTTCGACAACAAAAACCGACTGCTCGTCACATGCTTTTTGCTGCTTATACACAGCGAGTTCCTTCAATTTTGCCTTAGATATCATGTTGCAAAGGTACAATTTTTTTTGAAAATATTTTTGCTATGTCGGAAAAAGTTAGTAATTTTGCACCCGATTTTCGAATCAGCACGGTGGGCGTAGTTCAGCTGGTTAGAGCGCCAGATTGTGGATCTGGAGGTCGTGGGTTCGAGCCCCACCTCCCACCCAAGGAAGCAGGTCAAGCGACCTGCTTTTTTTGTTCCCCATACCCGCCTTCACCCTCCCCTCTGTTCCAGTATTTATCCTACAGTTATACTTTAGTTATACTTCAGTTATACTATTTTGCATAGTATAACTGAAGTATAACTAAAGTATAAATATAGTATAAATGGCGGAGGGGTGCTGGGGTGAGTAAAAGAAAGGCGCCTCACTGGAGTGGGGCGCCTGGGAGGAAAAATTGAAACGGTAGTTTATTTGCTGAGGATGGTGCGGTAGCGCATGTTGCCGGTGATGGTGGCGGTGATGGGCATGCCAAAGATGCTGGTGGAGGCGGTGCCTTCGGCCACGCTGGTCCATTCCATCTTGCCATCGACGGGTGCATGGATGACGGGGTGGGTCATGCTGACGCTGACGGTGAACTTGATGGGGTAGGTGTTGTAGGTGGTGTCGATGGCGAGGGTGATGGTGTCGTTCTGCAGGTGCAGACCGGCGGTGTCGACCACGCCGTGGAGGTAGAGGCCGTCGTTGCTGGTCATGATGATGCCGTGTTCGACTTTGGGGTCGCTGACGACGGTGACGGTTTCAACGTCGAGGTCGCGGTCGAGCGGGAATGCGAACATGTTCATGAGGGTGATGGTGAGGTCGGAGTGGCGTGTCATCAGGTATTTGCCGAGGTAGGGGGTGATATCGATGACGGGTTGTTCTGGATCGGTGTTGCCGTTGGGGCCTCCGTTGGGGTTATTGGGGTCTTTTTCACAGCCGCACATGACGAGGGCGGCGAGGGTCATAAGGGTGAAGAGTGTCTTTTTCATAGTGTTATTGTTGTTTAAGGAGTGAATTAAACAATGTGTTATTGAAAATATTTTTTGGATAACGTCGGTTGTGTGGAAAAAATTGTGTACTTTTGCAAAGATTTTAATATTATTAACAATGGAGCATTTGGAGTATCAAGAGGGTCGCACCGAGTTGGAGACCTTGGGCGAATTTGCGCTGATAGAGCGTCTTACGGATGGTTTTGGGCGCGTGAACAAGAGCACTGTGAAGGGTGTGGGGGATGATTGTGCGGTGCTGGGCACGGGCAAGAAGAAGACGGTGGTGACGACCGACATGCTGGTGGAGGGCATCCACTTCGATATGACGTATACGCCGCTGCGGCATTTAGGTTATAAGGCGGTGGCGATTAATTTGAGCGATATTTGCGCCATGAATGCCACGCCGCGCCAGGTGCTGGTGAGTGTGGCGGTGAGCAATAGGTTTTCGGTGGAGGCGTTGGAGGAGCTGTATGCGGGCATACGGCTCTGCTGCGAGCGGTATGATGTGGATTTGGTGGGCGGCGACACGTCGTCGAGCCGCGTGGGGATGGTGATCAGCGTTACGGCCATCGGCGAGGTGGACAGCGACAGGATTACCTACCGCAGCGGTGCCAAGCTGCACGACCTTATCTGTGTGAGTGGCGACTTGGGCAGCGCCTACAGCGGGCTGCTGGTGCTGGAGCGCGAGAAGGTGACCTATCAGGCCGACCCCAATTTCCAGCCGGATTTGGACAGCTACGACTATGTGCTGGAGCGTTATCTGAAGCCCGAGCCGCGTTGCGACATTGTGAAGTGGCTGGAGGAGAAGGGGATTGTGCCGACATCGATGATCGACGTGAGCGACGGGCTGGCGAGCGAGCTGCTGCATATTTGCAAGCAGAGCAGGTGCGGCTGCGAGGTGTATGAGGAGAGGCTGCCTATCGACTACCAGACCACGCGCGTGTGCTCGGAGATGAGCCAGAATATGCTGCCTGTGAGCAACGCCTTGAACGGCGGCGAGGATTACGAGCTGCTGTTTACCGTGGACCTGAAGGACTACGACAAGGTGAAGGAGAGCAAGGAGGTGCACGTTATCGGGCATATCACCGAGGAGGGCACGCCTGCCGTGATGGTGACGCCGCAGAACAGCACCATTGAGCTGCGGGCGCAGGGGTGGCATAAGAATTAGAACCTGTTTAGCAATACAAATTGATATAAATGACTCCCGACAATACGAAATATCTTTCTTGGCGCATGCGCATGGTGGAACAGTTGCGCGAGCGCGGCATTCATGACAAGGAGTTGCTGAAGGCCATGGAGAGGCTACCACGGCATTGGTTTGTCAGCGACTCGGTGTTGGACAATTTCCTTTACGACATCGACAGGGCGTTGGTTATCGACTGCGAGCAGACCATCTCGAAGCCCTATACGGTGGCGTGGCAGACGCAGCTGTTGGAGCTAAAGAAAAAAATGACGGTGCTGGAGGTGGGCACGGGCAGTGGCTACCAGACGGCGATATTGTGCGAGATGGGCGCGTGGGTGCACACGGTGGAGCGGCAGAATGCGCTCTATAGGAAGACCAAGGAGCTGCTGTCGAAACTCCATTACACGGCCAAGTGTTTTCTTGGCGACAGCTTTAACGGTGTGCCGGAGATGGCGGGGGTTACCTACGACCGTATCTTGGTGACTTGCGGGGCTCCCGAGATTCCCGCAGGGCTGATGAAGGTGCTGAAGACGGGCGGCATCATGGTCGTACCGGTGGGGGAGGAGGAGCAGCGGATGCTGCGCGTGTTTAAAGACGGCGACGACCCCAGCCAGTGGCGCGTGGAGGACCACGGCGATGCTAAGTTTGTGCCGATGCTGGAGGGGAGAAATTTCTGAAGATGAGAATTGATAGTTGATAGTTGAGAATTGGCTGTGGCTTAGGCCAATTATCAGCATTTGACGACTCGCGCAGAGCCGTTGACGAGGTATCGTTTGTTGTCGTCCAGACAGAGACAGAGCCAGCGGGTGCGGCGTTTTTCGAGTGTGCGGAATAGTTTTTGCGGCTTGGTGGCGATGCGGAATGCGGTGCCGGGGGCGAGCTGGTCGAGCGTGAGCTCGTCGGAGGGGGTGTAGTCGGGGTCGTAGTGGCGCAGCTGGGCATCGATTTGTTTTCCAATGGTGCGGCTGAGAGGGATGCGGGCGGTGTATTGGGTTATCAGCGCGGCGACATCGTCGGGGAAGCAGGCGAGGTATTGGAGCATCAGCTGGCGGTATTCTTCCTGCCATTCGTGGCCGTGGGGCTGCACGTCGTTGCCATAGCGTTGGTGGGTGTTGAGGTGCGCCATCTCGTGCACTAGCACCAAGAGGAACTGGTAGGGGTTCATGTCGCCGTTGACGCTAATTTCCTGATAGTTGTGGTGGGGTTGCGGACAGCGGTAGTCGCCCAGCTTGGTGGTACGCTTGCGGGTGATGTGGAGGAACACATTGTAGCGGTCCATGAAGGCGTAGACGGGCTCGACGGCATCGCCGGGCAGGTACTTGGCAAGGATGGCCTTGTATTCTTCAGGCGACATAGAGTGGTGGCTGTGGGATTTGTGTTTCGGAGAAGGTGGGGCAGTCGCAATGGCGGCGTTTGCGGTGCTTGGGCATGTGTACGCCCTTGCTGCTACAGCCTGCGGCAAAGGCAAGCAGCAGGATGGCCAACAGGGCTAGGGATATGTTGCGTCGTGTATGTTTCATTGCCGATAATAACGGCGATGGCGGAATTTTATTGTGTGGGGTTAGAAAGCCCAGCCGAGTTTCATGCCGGCAGAGATGTAGCCGTAGTAGACGGCACTGCTGCCAGGATTGTCATGGGTGTGGAACGGGCCTTTGTGCCAAAGCGGCAGGTTGTAGCCGAGGTAGGGGGTGAAGACGAAGCCGTGGCGCGACACGAATTGGCGCCCTAGGATGATGCCTAGGGAGAGGTGGTTTTCGTGGAGGGTGGTTCGTTGAGTGATAATATCCCAGCCAATATTGTCCACATAGACATCGTAGCTGCTCCATTGGTGCACGTAGGTGAGGCGTGGCTTGACGAAGTAGCCGACACGTGGGAGGCTGCCGGCGCGTGCCATCGCCTTGCTGCGTTTGCCTGCAGGGAAGTAGAACTTGTAGCCGACGGTGGCGGCGATACCGGGACGGGTGGCGGCACCACTGCCTTGGTGTTTTTTCCAGTGGAACCCTTGCGCTCCCAGCTCCACTTCGAGCGAGGCGCGGTGGGGGAGGGCATATTCGTAGGTGAGGAGGCAGGCATCGGCGTAGAAGGTAAAGGGGTCGATGGTGATGGCATGATGCCGCAGTGGCTGGTCGATAAGCAGGGAGTCTGGTTCTTGCGCCTGCGTGTTGCCGAGCAGCAGGGGCATAAATATGAGTAGGAGTGTCTTTTTCATGGCGGTGAGGTGTTACAGGGTGATTCTCCAACGGCGGCCGGGGAAGAGGATTAGTTTCTTGTATTCGTCGCGATAGCGGCCTCGAAACAGGGTGTCTTGTCCATAGAGGGTAAAGAAGGTATAGTAAAGGTTCTTTCGCCTCTCATATTCGGTTTTGGTGACATCGAAGTTCCAGAACGAGAATCCGAAGCGGCCAAGGCTGTCGGTTGTGGCGTGGCCGAGGTATGCCTTGTCGATGTTGCAGAACCATACGGTGTCGTTGGCGACAGGGGTGGCGAGGGTGCTGTCGGTGTAGAGGGTGCCTGAGATGAGGGTGGGGTATTCAGGCGGTTCGCAGGCAGCGAAAAGAAGAAGGAGGAAGGAACTAAGAACTATGAGTTTTTTCATGGTGTGATGGGGTTAATGGGGTTGTCGGGGGGTGTGAGGGTTTTGTGATAATGGCAGTTGATGACTTCTTGGCAGTCGCCGTGCCAGTTGTGCATGCCATTGCCTAGGCAGTTGCGGAAGGCCTTGCAGTCTTGGCACATGCCGCGGCGTGCCCAGCTGCGGTCGCGGAAGGGCTGGAAACGGGTCTGCCACACCTGCCACAGGTTGTCGCTGTAGATGTTGCCTTGGGTAAAGGCATGGCGGTCGATATTGGGGCAGGCGCAGATGGTGCCGTCGATGAGGACGGAGGCGATGTTGATGCCGGCGTGGCAGAAGTAGGGGTTTTGGCGCACATGGCGTTCGTAGCGGCCCAGATAGCCTTCGCAGCTGAAGGTGACGTTCATGAATGTGTGAATTCGTGAATGTGTGAATTCGTTGGTGGAGGCTTCGCGTTTGGCTTTGATGAACTCCATGAGCTGGACAAACTGGGGGTCGGTGAGGTGTAGGTCGGGCTGGCCTACGGCGCGGCCGATGGGGATGATGGTGAAGATGCGCCATTGCGGTACGCCGAGCGAGGCAAGAAGGTCGTGGATGTCTTGCAGCTGTGGGAGGTTGCGCTGGTTGACGCATGTGACTACGTCGAAGTTGATGTGCTGTTCTTGTGCCGCGATGGCTATGGCTTCGAGAGTGCGTTGGTAGCTGCCTCGATGGCCTCGCATCCAGTCGTGCTCGGCTTCCAGGCCGTCGAGGCTGATGGTGAGTGCGCCCAATCCGGCATCCATCAGCTGGGAGTGCATGGCGCGGTCGTAGAGGTAGCCGTTGGTGACCATGCTCCAACCTACACCGCGGCGGCGTAGGGCGTGGCCTATCTCGCTAAGGTCGGGGCGTAGGAGGGGTTCGCCTCCGGTCAGTACCACGGTGAAGTTGCGTGGTAATTCGTCTTTGGGGATGGTGTCGAAGGCACGCAGGAAGTCCTCTAGCGGCATGTCCTTGTCGTCGGTGGCGGCGGCACAGTCGCTACCGCAATGGAGGCAGTGGAGGTTGCAGCGGGTGGTGCATTCCCAAAAGAGGTAGTTCAGTTCGTGGACTCTTGTTTCGTTGGCACGAAACAGGCGGAACAGGGTATTGCTGACGCTATTGTGCATTGTCGACTTTGCTGAGGGCTATGTTGACGGTGTCACGGTTGATGTAGCCGTTGAAAAGGGTGTCTTTGACAGCATAGGCAGGGTCGTCGGCTACGAAACGGAATAGGGTTTGCGTGTTGCCGCTATAGTTGTTGGCGACCCATACCGAGCAGATGCCTTCGTCGTTGGTGTAACCCAGCAGATACCAGTCCTGGGCGGAGTCGCCGCATTGTAGTTGCGAGCGTATTTTAACATGGGGTAGGGGGCTGCCGTCTTCGGCGGAGACTACACGGAAGGTTAGGTCGGTATCGCTGTTCCATTCGTTGGTGCCGTAGCAGGCCTGGAACACGAACATGGCGGCGGTGAGCGAGATGCCTTTGAGGAGTTTTCTGATGATGTTCATAATATTTCGTTTTTTAGGTTGTTGATGGATTTCTCTAATTTGAGGAATGAGCGGTAGGCGACAACAAAGTTGAGTGCTATCGCTATGATGGTAAGTGCTACCCAAAGGTATAGTACCCAGCGGACGGCGAAGGGGTCGAGTCCCAGCAGGGGCAGCAGAAGGGTGACGACGCAGATGGTCAGCGGCACCTTGACGTAGAGGGTGTAGCGGCGATCCCAATGGTGGATGAGTTCGAGACGGTCGACGTATGCCGCCACCTCGCTGACGCTGTGCGAGGGGTCGATGTGGCGCAGGGGGATGTTCATCTGTATGGCGATAAGCACGCGCACGATGGTGATTAGCTGCACCACGATGTAACAGATTAGATAGCTGCTGCGGTGGATATAGAGCGGCACCAGGCAGGCGACGGCAATCATGAGCACGATGCTGCCCACCAGTCCTGCCCGCAGGCGGGTGCGCAGCCAGACGTAGTCGCTGCGTCGGCTCTTGGGCGGCACGATACACGGGGCACCGCTCACTGGTGCTGTCTGCTGTAGGCGTTGGTCGCGTAGTTTGTCTATAAGGTCTTCCATTTCTTCAGTTTTTGTTTAATGCGGTAGATGCGGACACCTACAGCGGAGGTAGTTATGCCCAGCGTTTCGGCCATTTCTTCCTCGGTGGCACCGTCGATGTACATGTATATCAGTGCCTGGTCGGCTTTGGGCAACAGGTCGATGAGGCGGTAGAGTTCCACGCGCAGCGGGTCGTCGGGTTCGTCGCGCAGCCACTGCTCCATCTCTTCGGGCAGGGGGACTACGCGTGGCCGTCGCACCTCTTTGCGCCAAAGCGATATGGCGGTGTTGAGCGCCACGCGGTACATCCAGTTCTTCATCGAGCAGTCGCCGCGATACTGGCTGCGGCTGCTCCACAGGTTGCACACCATCTCCTGATAGAGGTCGCGCAGGGCTTCCTCATCGCCTTTGGCGAAGGTGTAGCCGATGTGGTACAGCAGCCATTCGTTTTGCGACAGCAGCGCGGTGAACTCGTCGTCGGTCATTCGCCTCGGGTGTAGTCGTCGTCGGTGATGACGAGGGTATAGCGGCAGTAGCCGGCATGGCCTTTGAACGTGAGGTTGTTCATGCGCGGTCGATAAATGTAGCGCGAACCTGCGTGGTTGGTGTCGGCAAAGCTGTAGAGGCCACCGACTGTGTCGCTGAGGGCGTAGTACTTCAGCGTCCGCCCGTCGTCGAATATCACTTGCACACTGTCGCCATATATGTTGGCGCGCACATCGTATGATACTTGGGATATTTCGGCAGTGCCTAATCCCCCGTTGGCAAATACTACCGTGTCAGTCAGTGCGGGGGCTGTGATGGTTTTGAAGTGCCAGGCCGTGTCAAGCGACTGGATGGTGAGGGCGTGGCTTGTCTGGTTGTTGACGGCAAAGTCGAAACTGTAGCCGGGGTCGCAGGCTGTAAGCAAAAGGGCTGCTGTGGCGAGGTAGAGAAATGTATGTTTTTTCATGGGATTGAATTTTTATTCTACACTATGTAGACGCACAACATATCGAAATCTTACATCCTGTTGATATTTTTTTTTGTGAATGGTGAATTGTGAATGGTGAATTGACAATACATTTGTCCATTCACAATTCACACATCACTATTCACAAACCACCATTCACACATCACTATTCACGAGTTTCAATTTTGAGAGAACTCTTTGATTCTCTGCTCTTCGCTGCGGCGGCAGACCAGTATCTGCCCGCCTTTCTCGGAGACAATAAAACCTTCCAGTCCTTGAAGAACCACCTTCTTGGCATCCTCAGCGTGGACCACGCAGTCCTTGCATTCGAAGAGGTGGATGTTGCCCACGGTGCCGTTGCCGTCGGGGTCGAGCTCCAGCTTCTCATGCAGCGATGCCCAGTTGCCGAGGTCGCTCCAGCCGAAGTCGGCAGGGTGGGTGTACACTTTGCCTTCGGCGGCGGCAGGCTCCATGACGGCATAGTCGATGGAAATCTTTTCGCACTGGGGGAATATTGTCTGCACGTCGGCATCTGTTTTCATGCGCTCCATGTCGTCCGCCAGGTTGGGTTTGTAGGTTCGGATGGCATTGGTGATGGTGGCGACGTTCCAGACGAATATGCCGGCGTTCCACAGGTAGCCGCCATCGGCAAGGTACTGCTTGGCGGTCTCTAGGTCGGGTTTCTCCTTGAAGGCTTCGACAGACATGATTTCGCCTTGCTGTGCTTCGCCGCCACATTTGATATAGCCGTAGCCCGTCTCGGGACGGTTGGGCTTGATGCCGATGGTGACGATGGCGTTGCGCTGTTCGGTGAATGCGAGGGCGTTGGCTATCACGCGGCGGAACTCTTCGGGGTTCATCACCACCGCGTCGGCAGGCGTGACGACCACGTTGGCGTTGGCAGTCTCCTGACGGATGCGCCAGCAGGCCCATGCGATGCAGGGAGCGGTGTTGCGTGCCGCGGGTTCGGCAAGGATATGGTGGGCGGGCATGTCGGGTAGCTGGCGGCGCACGATGTCGACGTAGGCGGCATTCGTGACCACCCAGAAATTCGACATAGGGCAGATGCCCATGAAGCGGTCTACGGTCAGCTGTATCAGCGTGCGTCCGCAGCCTAGAATGTCAATAAACTGCTTGGGATATTCGGGCGTACTCAGCGGCCAGAAACGGCTGCCAATGCCGCCCGCCATAATGACTATATGGGTGTTCATGATGAAAGTGAAAGGTGAATGTGTGAATTTTTGACTAACGAATTAACACATTAACGAATTAACGAAATCAAATTTTATTTAGTTCCGGTATCCTATTACGTGGCGCACTTCGTCGAGGGTGCGGCGGGCACTCTCGTGGGCTTTCTCCTTTCCTTGGTCCATTATTTTGCGCAGGCGGGCATCGTCGGCTTGGAACTCTATGATGCGTTGACGGATGGGTTCCACAAAGGCCACCATGTCTTCGGCCAGCTGCTTCTTGAGGTCGCCGTAGCGTATCTGGCAGCGGTTGTAGAGGTCGTCGAAATACTCTACTGTGTCGGGTGTGGAGACCACCTTCAGCAACGTGAAGAGATTCTCTATCTCCTCGGGCTTCTGCTGGTTCATCTCAGTGGGGCCGCTGTCGCTCTTGGCCTTCATAATCTTCTTGCGCACCACGGCAGGTTCGTCGGTCAGGAAGATGGTGCTGGCCTCGCCTTCGCTCTTGCCCATCTTGCCCGCGCCATTGAGGGCGGGAATCTTCACTAGGCCGGTGGCGGAACCAATGGCCTGCGGCAGGGGGAACACCTCGGCATGATACATATTGTTGAACCGCCCGGCGAAGGTGCGTGTCATCTCCAAGTGCTGCTCCTGGTCTTTGCCTACGGGCACGCGGGTGGCCTTGTGTATGAGGATGTCGGCAGCCATCAAGGTGGGGTAGGTCAGCAGGCCCGCGTTCACATTGTTGGGGTTCTGGCGCACCTTGTCTTTGAACGAGGTGACGCGCTCCAGTTCGCCCAGGTAGGCGTTCATGTTGAAGAAAAGGTAGAGCTCAATCGTCTCGGGCAGATCGCTCTGCAGGTAGATGGTCGCCTTGTCGGGGTCGAGGCCCGCCGCCAAGTATGCCGCCATAATCTTACTGGCATCGCCGTAGATGCTGCCCGGGGTGGGGTGGGTGGTCAGTGAGTGGTAGTCGGCTATGAAGAAATAGCAGTCGTGCTCCTCCTGCATGCGTACAAAGTTGCGCAGTGCGCCAAAGTAGTTGCCTAGGTGCAGGTTGCCTGTGGGGCGGATGCCGCTGCATACCGTTTCTCGTTTGTTGGTATCGGTCATAATAATTAGTTTAAAGCATGTCTAGGCGATGCCTAGGTGGGTACAGAATAATTTGCAAAGATACACAAAAAAAACGACAAATGAGAAAAATGAAAAAAAATAAGGTCGGCCATGCAGCCGACCTTATCCTTTTGTCTGTGTTCTGCTTATTCAGCAACCTCAGCGGCAACTTCTTCAGCAACAGCTTCGACAGCACCAGCGAGGGTGTCAACGATGGTCTCTTCTTCAACCATTTCCTCAGCGGGAAGAGTGTCGATGGTTTCCTCCTGAGCGGGGGTGTTGTTGCAAGCTGCAAAAGCGAACATGCCGGCGACGGCCATAAAGAACATTACTTTCTTCATTTTTTTGATTTTTTAAAGTTATCTATACTAGGTTTTTAAAATGTTTACTTTGTCTGTCGATCCAGACTTTTTCACGTCTGAAATCGGATGCAAAAGTACTACATTTTCTACGACTAAAAAGAAAAAAAATGTCAAAAAATCTTAACGTCAATACAAAATGTTAAAATTCAAAATGTTAAAAAAGTGATTTTTTTGAGAAAATTCATCTTTTTCCCCTGAAATTCAGACTTTTTTACGATGGTTTTTGCGAATTTTGACCCCCTTTTAAATAGAAAATTGAGTGTTGAAAGTGGAGAGTTGGCTGCCTCATTTGGACAAATCCGAACTCTCAATCTTCAACTCTCAATTTTCAACTTTCAACTAATTTAAGGCAGGGGAACAAGACCATTGAAGCCCATGAAAGCCATGGCGAGGATGCCGGCGGTGACTAGTGCGATGGGCACGCCTTTCATGCCTTTGGGGGTGCCGGTGAGCTCCATCTGCTCGCGCAGGCCGGCAAAGATGACCAGTGCCAGAGTGAAGCCCACGGCGATGCTGGCGGCATAGATGATGCTCTCAAGCAGGTTCATGTTCTTTTGGACTACCAGAATGGCGACACCTAGCACGGCGCAGTTGGTGGTAATTAGTGGCAGGAACACACCCAAGGTCTGATAGAGGGCGGGTGCAATTTTCTTGAGAACTATCTCGACCATCTGCACCAGTCCGGCGATGACCAAGATGTAGGCGATAGTCTGGAGGTAGCCGAGGTCCGCGGGCACCAGCACATAATAATATATAAGGTAGGTCACCAGCGTGGCGAGGAGCATGACGAACAGCACCGCGCCGCCCATGCCAAGCGAACTCTTTACGTCCTTTGAAACGCCTAGGAAGGGGCAGATGCCCAAGAATTGTGCCAATACGACATTGTTGACAAAGATGGCACCGATGATGAGAGCGAAAATACTAATTCCCATGGTATTATGCAATTGTTTATAGGGTTCGACAAATATTATTTCAAATTGCAAAGATACAAATAATTTTCAAATTAAAAACTAAAAATAAAAAAAACATCCGTTTTTCTCCCCTCACGAGAGAGAGGACGCCTCAGACACGATGTCGTAATCCATGATTCATGCCCTTTTTTGGGGCATGAGGTGTGGCAGGTGTGCCCGTTTTAGCGGACCTGGAGGATGTCGCCGTGGTCGTCGACGATGGCGCGGTAGAACCAGTCGGGGTACTTGGGCTGCTGGGGGAAGCGCACCACGCCGGTGGGGGTGGTCTCGATGCGGTTGTCGTTCATGTACTTGATGTTACCGTCGATATAGCGTGTGAGCAACTGCTGGTCGAGGCTATTCCAGCCGTCCATCATTTCTTGTGCCAGACGGTGGCTGAGACGGGTGAGCTCAGCAGGGGTGGCGTTGTCTTTCAGATAGTTGACGGTGGCGATGAATGCCTCTTCGTATGATTTCTGATAGGTGCGGACATCTTGTATCATGGCGTCGTAGCGGAGATAGCAGAAGTTGCTGACGCGGTTGAAGAGCCAGAAGGCTGCGGTGGGGGAGTACTGGCTCATGGAGCCGTTGCCCTCGCGGAAGCAGAGGGGGACGCTGTCGATGCAGCAGAACATGGGGCAGTAGCAGGTGCTGTAGGTGTCGTCGACGCCGAACCAGAGGATGCCGCCCACGGGGTTGGGCAGCCAGCGACGGCATTGTGCGACGAAGCTGAAACCGGTTTGCTGGGTGGAGATGGCGCGTTCGTGGATGTATTTCTTGCCGTCGACCTCAAACTCCATGGGCCGCCAGCGGTAGGGGCAGTGGAAGGGGCCTGCGCCCACGTCCTGGGTCATGTCCATGGGGGTGCCTTCGAAGTGGTCGCGCATCAGCTCCATCACCTCGTGAACGCCGATTTTGTGGTCGGGCTTAATCCAGAGGGGCATACGTTCGGCCTTGGGGTCGCCCATGGCGTAGGCTTCGTAGCGCTGCATGCCTTGTGCCACGCGGTTGAACATGGCATAGACACGTGCCTCGCAGGCGCGGAGGCCGGAGAAGGTGAGGGGGTTGTAGGTGTCGGCGAAGGAGAAGTCGGCATCGGTGTTTTTAGGTGGGAGAGCATAGACGGCATAACCGTTCCGCTTGGCGAAGGTGACGACATCGTCGCTGTAGACGCATTCGACCTCGGGGTTGTTGATATATTCCAGGTGGCGGCTGCTGATGGCGGGGTGAGGGCCTTTCTTCTTCCAGTGGGCGGGCTCTTGAGGGAAGGTGGTGATGCGGGCCTGGTTGGCGTGGGCGCAGACATAGCCTTCGGGCACACGGCGTGCCACCCACACGGCGCCCTTCTCACTGCCTTTGCTGGTAATCTCGAAAATCCACACCTCGTCTGGGTCGGCCAAAGAGAAGCTCTCGCCGCCGTCGGCATAGCCGTAGGTGGTGACGAGGTCGGCCATGACGCAGATGGCCTCGCGGCAGTTGCGGGCGCGCTGCAGGGCGAGGTACATGAGGTTGCCGTAGTCGATGCCTTCGGAATTGCCTTTGGAGAGGGGCTCAATGCCGCCCCAGGTGGTCTCGCCGATGGCGAACTGGTGCTCGTTGATGAAGCCGACGACGCGGTAGGTGTAGGCCACCTGCGGTATCTCAATCTGGAACTTGAGGCTGCCGTAGTTGTAGAGCTTGACAGTCTCGCCGGGCTGGTGGCTGCCGCCGGCGTGGTAGCGCAGCTGGCCGTAGCGGGTGTGGCTGTCGGCAGCGTAGGTAATCATGGTGCTGCCGTCGGCGGTGCTGCCTTTCGAGAGCAGGAAATTGGTGCAGGCGAGGGCCGGGGTGGCTGCTAAAAGTAAAAGGTAGAAACTAATAACTAAAAGGTGTTTCATATCAAATTGAAAATTGAAAGTTGTCGCATTTCGGAATGTTTTTGCCTACCAGTCTTGTACGTGGCGGGCACCGGCGAAGGGGTTGAGACGGTAACCTAGCTGTACGAGGACGAGGGTGGTTCGGAGGTCGGTGTAGTCGGTGTGGGAGCGGTTGGTGTATTCGCTGATGTTGCCGTAAACGTCGTAGCGGGTAGTGACGGTGCGATCCCACGCGAGGGGTGCCTTGCCGAGCATCTGGAAGCTGGCACCGATGGTGTATTTCTTTTTGAGGATGAATCCTGCGCCTAGTCGGAAGGCGAAGGTAGTGACGGGGGTGTAGGATCGGATGTCGATGTTGTTGTATTCAGGGTAAGGGATTTCCTCTTGGGGGGTCCAAGGTTCTTTGGTGAAGGTGAGCAGCCAGTCGGAGAAGGTGCGGCGGTTGATGCCGATGAGGGCTTCGCCGTAGATGTCGATGCCGATGGTGGCGGGGTAGCAGTAGCGGAGGCCGAGGAAGATGGGGATGTTGCGATAGTAGGGGAGGCGCATCTCGTAGCGGCTGCATTGGCTGTAGCGGCGGGCGTAGCTGAGCTCGTAGTATTCGCGTATGTCGCGGTTGGAGGTGCTCTGCGTGAAGTCGGCAGTGAGGGCTATTTCGAGATTGGGATGGAAGGGGAGGGCGAAACTGATGTCGAGCCCGGCATCCCAACCACGTCCGGCACCGGCTTTGAGTTGGTGCCCTTCGGCGAACATCCATTCGTTGTCGCTCATGCGCGATTCGGCATAAAGACCCTGGGGCAGGGTGACACCGCCATGCACGCCGACGTAGAGCTGGGCGTGAAGGAAATTGAAAATTGAGAATTGAAAGTTGAAAATTAAGAGGAGTAGGATGATCTTTTTCATGCTTGTCAGTTTCTAAGAAGCTGTTTAATATAATTCAATGATTTTCTTAAAGAACCTAAACGGCATCTTTTTCTTCTTTTCTCAATTACAATGGAACTCCATTGTAATTGAGAAAAGAAGAAAAACCAGCTCGTTTATATCCATAATATATTTCATCAATCAAATTTAAACAGCTTCTAAATTGAGAATTGAGAATTATCCGATGCCTCAGCCAATTCTCAATTCTCAATTTTCAATTCTCATTTTTTCAGGCTGAGTGGGCGTTGGCGTTGGGGTTGATGCGCTTGACCATGCCTTGGAGGGCGGTGCCAGGACCCACTTCGATGAACTCGGTGGCACCGTCGGCGAGCATGTTCTGCACGGTGGCGGTCCAGCGGACGGGCGCGGTGAGTTGCTTGTTGAGATTCTGCTTGATGGTCTCGGGGTCGGTGACGGGCAGTGCGCAGACGTTCTGGTAGCAGGGGCATACGGGGGCGTGGAATTGGGTGGCATCGATGGCCTGAGCCAGTTCGACGCGTGCGGGTTCCATGAGGGGACTGTGGAATGCACCGCCAACGGCAAGGGGCAGGGCACGGCCTTTGAGTTCTTTCAGTTTCTCGCATGCCTTGGCAACGCCTTCGATGGTGCCGCTGATGACCAGCTGGCCAGTGGTGTTGTAGTTGGCGGGGACGACGATTTCGCCTGTGGAAGAAATCTCGGCGCAGACATCCTCGACAGTCTTGTCGTCGAGCTTGACGATGGCGGCCATGGTGGAGGGGCGCAGCTCGCAGCATTTCTGCATGGCGTTAGCACGGGCTATGACCAGACGCAGGCCGTCCTCGAAGTCCATGGCACCGGCGGCAACTAAGGCACTGAACTCGCCGAGGGAGTGGCCGCCCACCATGTCGGGCTGGAAGTCGCTGCCCATGTAGGTGGCGAGGATGGTGCTGTGGAGGAATATGGCGGGTTGAGTCACCTTGGTCTGTTTGAGGTCGTCGGGGGTGCCGGCGAACATGAGGTCGGTGATGCGGAAGCCGATAAGCTCGTTAGCGCGCTCGAACATGTCGCGGCAGTGGGCGTTGCCCTCATATAGGTCTTTGCCCATTCCTACGAACTGGGCTCCCTGACCGGGGAAGATGTAGGATTTTTTCATTGTTGTTCTTTATTATTGATTATTGTTTTTAATTCGTTGATGTCGATAAGTTTGAGCAGCACGGCCATGGCTAGGGCGACGATGCCTATGACGGCCATTCTCAGCCACCAGGCTTGTGCCGGCGGTGGGAGGAGGTTGCAACTCGCTATTAATAACGTAAAGATTGCTATTTTTAGTATGTAGCCCCACGATGGACGGAGGTGGAAAATTCGTAATGCTGCCCATATCTGGGTGATAGCCATGAAACTTTGGGCTATGAGGCTTGCCCATGCCGACCCTACGGCTCCACAACGTGGGATGCAGAGGATGTTGACAGCGACGTTGATGGCGAGGGTGCAGAGGGCAAAGATGTTGAGCTGTCGCAGTCGTCCGGCGGCGGTGAGCAGGGTGCCGAAGACGTAGGTCATGGATATGGGGATGATGCCGAAGACGAGCAGGTGGAAGACGGTGGAGGATTCTTCGGGGTGGTCGGTGTAGAGGAGAAGCATCAACTGGGTGTCCATGCTGGAGAGGGTGATGGCGGCGGTGATGGAGTAGACGAGCATCAGCGAGGTGACGATGCGGGTGGTGGAGGAGAGCTCTTGATTAGAATTGAAAGTTGAAAATTGAAAATTGAAATGGTCTGACTTATCTTGTTTCACGAGTGCTTGCTTGGTGAGGCGGGCAAAGATGGGCAGGAGGGGGACGCTGACCAGGTAGGCGAGCATGGTGAGGACATCGAGCAGGCGGAAGGCCGATGCGTAGATGCCGGCATTGTGGTTGCCTATACCTGCGGGTGAGAGCTTTTGTAGCAGAATAGGGTCGAGCCTGTTGTATGAGGCCATTAGTAGCACCAGCAGGGCAAATGGGAGACTCTGTTTGAGTATGGCTAGGGTGAAGGGTCGGGAGAAATGCAGTCGGCTGAATCCTGTCTTGCTGATAAGCACGGTGAGTGCCGTCAGTGCGGTAAGGAGGTAGGCGGCAGTTTGTGCGTAGACGAAGTATTCTATCTTAAACGTAGGGTGGCGTGGCAGCCATAGCAGAGCGCCGCAGATGAGAATCATGATGACGCGGTCGAGGATGCTGATGACGCTGTCCCACTTGAATAGCAGGAGCCCTTCGAAGTTGCTGCGCAGATAGAGAATGAGGGAGTTGAGGAATTGGTTGAATGTGAGGAATGCCAGCAGGTAGAACTGGCGCGAGCCGTAGCCTAGCAGCAGCCCAGTGCTGAATGTCACCACCACGTAGAGCGCCAGCAGCAACAGTTTTATGGTGAGCAGGTGTGGCAGATGCTTGCCGATGAGTTGAGGGTTTTGGGCGATGTTGCGGGTGTTGAAGTTGGTGATGCCTAGGTCGAGGAGTATGTTGAAGATGTAGGCAAGATTGAAGATGCCAAAATAGAAACCGTATTGTTCGACCCCTACGGCATTTTGCACACCCACCTCGATGCCCAGAAACCAGAAAGGCTTGATGAGCAGGTTGAGCAGCAATACCCAGAATAGTCCTGACAGCAGTTTCTTTTGAATCATTCTAATCTATTTGTCGTGATAACGTGATAACGTTACTGTATTGTCCACTTTTCTTCCATGTCCCAGTTTTCGCGTAGTTCTAAGGTCTTATCAAAGTAGATGACTTTCTCGGGTTGGCGGCCTTGCCAGTAGTCGCCTGGGGTCCACTCGCCGTTGCCGTCGTTGTCCACGATGGCGCGGAAACCGTATTTACCGCCTTTGAGGTTGGGGAAGGTGAGCCGTTGGCTCTGGATGAGGATGCGCTGCTGGAGCATGTCGCCCTTGTCGTTGGTGAGCTGGATGAGTATGTGCGGTGTATGGGTGGAGCTGTCGATAGTTACGTCGAGGATGATATTGCCGTAGCTTTCTACTTTGGAGTATTCGGTGTTGATGTGGATGGAGTCGGGGTTGGTGTGCTTGTATATGTCTGTGAAGTGGTCGGGGAGGATGGTGAAGCGATATTTTGTGCCAGCCTTGCCTGTGAAGTTTATCATGGCGCGGTCGCTGCCCGAGGGGTGCAGGTTGTGTGCCAATGTCATGCCGCAGTGGCTTATACTGCTGTCGGCGAGGTTAAATACCCTTACGGCAGTGTCAAGGTCGGATGCCATGCTGTCGGCAATGGTGTTTTCGAAGCCGACCCAGAGGGTGTCAAAATAGGGGTGGGTGCCTGCCACTAGGTTTTTCAGTATAGAACTCTTGACCCCTGCCATTGGCGGCATGGTCTTGGTGGTCTTTTTCTCGCGGTATTGCAGTTTTAGGGTGTCGCGCAGGTTGGTGTCTGTGAGCAGTAGGGTGATGGAATCGCACGCCTCGAGTGCTGTCCATATCCGCAGGGTGTCTTTTGTGCGGTTGGCTCGGTAGTAGAGGTCCTCAGTTTTGCCGTATAGGGGATTGACGGCAAAACTATCGGTGAGCGGGCATTGGGTGATGATTTCTATCTGTCCTTTTTTCTTGAATTCACTCTTGGTCACGCGTTGGGTCTCTTTTTTGAGGAGCGACATCAACATGGTCACCTGTTGTATGGGCTCGCCGAGCAGAGTGCTGTCGGCGGTGGGGGGGAGGGTGTCGCGGACGGCAAGGGTATCTGTTGTGGCGGTTGAGTCGGCCGTTGCGGTGCTGTCCTTGGCGGTGGTGTCGATGTGTGGTGGCATTTTCTGTGCCAAAACCAGTGTGTCGAGGAATGCCACAGCCTCGCCAGTGCCCAGGCGCAGGTTTTTGTCGCCATCCTCATAGGCCAGCAGTAGGTATCTCCCCTCGCGCAGGTGGTTCAGTTCGAAGTTCCCATCCTTGTCGCTGCGGGTCATGTACAAAGGCTGCTCTTTTGCCGTCACCGAGTCGCCGCTGGGTGCCATTTTGGCGGCGGTGTCGCTACGGTATGCCACCACTGTCACAGTCTCTTTCCAGGGTTGGTTGGTAAAAGCGTCTAGCACCTTGCCTCGCAGAGTCATGCTGTCGATGCTGTTGCCTGTCGAGAACACATATTCGAAACTCTTCAGTGCGTTGCCCTCGTTGAAGTCGACGATGCCTTCTTTGAATTGAAACAGGTAGGTGGTGTTCTCACGCAGGGTGTCTTTTATCTTGACCAATATGCCGCGACCCTTGGTGCTGTATTCGGGCTTCTGCTTCATGGGGGGCGACACCATGATGTTATCGTCAGAACTCTTCACCTGCACATATTCGTCAAACATGATGAGGAACTCCTTTGCGGCGAAGTGTGTAGAGCCGTTGGGTGGGGTGGTGCCCAGCACCACTGGCGGGGTCTCGTCTTTGGGGCCACCGGTGGGGTAGGCTTGCTTGGCGCAGGCATACAACAACATCATTATGGTTAGCGATAAGCCTAGTGTGGCAGGTATTTTACGTTTCATATCAGTTCGCAGTATTTATATTCTATTTCGTTGCCTAGCGTTACCACTAGGTAGGTTGGGGTGTCCTCGGTTTCGTTCAGATTATCTAGCATCACATAGGGCACATGTCCTATCAGGTGTTCCTCACGATGGTGGAAGTGTCCCATAAGGAAAAGGCTCACGTCGTTCTCATCCATCAGGTTCAGCAGTTCGTAGTATTCCTCTTCGGGCAGATTGGCGGCAGGGGTGGTGCTGTAGTTGTAGCTGGTGCGAAACAGGCAGGTGTGTGTCCCCACCACCACATGTCGGTAGTCGCTGCGGTGCTGTAGCACCTCTTTCAGCCAAGCCAGCTGGCGTTTGCCGTGGGTGGCGTTGCCGCTGTCGAGAAAGATGAAGAGGTCTTTCGCTCCGCTCACTGTCTGTACGGTGACGGTGTAGGTAGAGGTGTGGAAGTATCGCTTGTAGTGCTGCTCGCAGTCGAAATAGATGTCGTGGTTGCCCAGTATCACAAAGCAGGTGTCGTTTCCCACACGTGCCACACTGTCCATCAGGCGGAACGGACGTTCGCCGCTCTCGTTGGCAATGTCGCCCAGCACGATGCTGAACAGCCCTAACGGGTCGGAATTTTCGCGTTGTAGCATGGCTGCAACCCTTGTGGCCTCGCCTTCGAGGTGTATGTCGGAGCAGACATACACTCGGTAGGTGTCTGGCGCCCCCGCGACGATGTTCTCGCCGTGCTGCTCGTCCCAAGCCAGCCATTCCGCCACGCGGTCTTCTGTATGGCTTCCGCTCGAAAAGAGCATGCCCTTTACGTCAAGCCTGTCGCACGACCCAAATATCAGGGCTATCGTTAAGAAAAGAAAAATCTTTGTTTTCATAGTAAGTAGTCAATATGCAATAAACCGCGTCAGCCGTCCCCTCTTTAGAGGGGTACGCCGTAAGGCGGGGGGTATGATAAGTATGTATAAATTGGTATTTAACATTTGCTTACGCGATTAAAAACTCCGTACTGCTCCCAGATGCATAAACCAGCCGTCGTAGCTGGCCGTTAGGTTGAGTGACCCCACAGGGTGTAGGCCCACTTCGGCGTATAGTGCCGTTTGGTCCTTGAGTGTGTAAACCCCTTTGGCACTGAAAAACCAGTTTGCCACCCGCTCAATCACAAAGTCGTTATAGTTGCTCCAGCGCAGTCCCACGTTCCACTGTTGGGGCAGAGTCTGGTTGTTCCACCATCCTTCGATGGCGAACATTACGTTCATCGGCTCGAATACCGTGCCCGCACCCCCGTCGGCACGCTGTATCAAGGCGGCACTGTAGCGGTTGCACAATCCTAGGTGCAGGTCTACGTGTCGGGCTCGCCAGCCCAGCTGCAGAGCGCCAGTAAACTCCTGTCGGTCAAACGAAGGGTAATGCCGCCACAGATAGCTGTTCTCCAGCGTCAGACGTTGCCCTTTTTGAGTAGTCAGCAGCGTTGCCACGCCGCCCAATTTGGCAGCAATGCGGTTGATGCTGGCATATTCGGCACCGGCGTACAATGTGAAGGTGTTCGACACCTCCCAGTCCGCCATCAAGGCCCCTCCGCCTATTCCGTCGGTGGCGTAGCGGAAGTCGTAGAACCCGTAGCCCGTCACCGTCAGGGGGTGGCTCTTTGGCAGCTCTTCCTGCCCCTGCAGGGGCGTACTCCATTGTAAGCCTGTCACCGTCAGCAGCAAAGCTGCAATTATTTGTTTTCGTATCGTAATCATTCTTTCAATAATTTCTCAGATAGTGTTTTCATTCTCGTGGCAAGGCTGCGGTTCTCCTCAAGCAGGTTCCAAATCCCGTCCTCGCTCAGCACACCTCGTTTCAAGTCATGAGGTAGCAGCCCATTCTCATCATCTGCCAAGTCCTGTCGCCACTCCTCACTCCCCAGATACGCCTCCAGCACCGTCACCCCCTCCTGTGCCGCCTCATAGCAGTCCAACGCCTCCTCCATCTGTCCCACCGCCGCCATTGCCTCCTCCAGCCGCCGTTCCATCTCCTGTATGCGCATTATCCCCTCTTGAGAGGGGTCCGCCGTCAGGCGGGGGGTATGTCCCTGTGCTGAAGTATGTAAATCATCCATAAACTGCAGTCATTTTAAAATTGCAAAGATACACATTTTTTTCGACATAGCATGTGATTTCGTTTTAATGCAAGTTCACCTTCTTATTCACATGTGGCACAAATATTCCCTTCAAAATCTTTTCCATAAGGTGGTTGCCATACAGATGTTCTTCAAACAGGATGTACATTAGTCTTCTCCTTTGTTTACCCTTTTTTCTATCTGCTCCAGTTCCTATCCAATATATCCAATAATTGTGGATGCCTTTCGTCTTTTGCGACAGGTTGCTGCAATATTTGTCCCTCAAGTTGGGGGACATTTTGTCCCTCAGGTTGGGGGATTAATGTTGTGCACTGTGAATAAAGCAAATAGAAACTTCTAATGTAATACAGATTGGTGCGTGAGAAACAATGGGCATCAGGGTTCTCCCGTTGCAAGTCAACAGACAAGGTCTTAATAACGTTATCACCCCAACGTTCCTCAATGTGCATTTCAACAATGTCTCTCCCCAGTTCCCAATAGAACCGTATTATCTCCTCGTTCACCCTCACCGCAGCCTTAATCTGGCTCCTGCGGTAGCGCGAGCCAAGATCCTTCACCCACTGCAGGTACTTCTTGTCCTGAATTGTAAGTGTTTTGCGCATAATATCTGTTACTGTCACTTTATTTTTCTAGTTCACTACTCCTGCAACAAGTCCTCCAGCCGCTCCATTTCTTGTATGCGCACTATCCCCTCTTGAGAGGGGTCCGCCGTCAGGCGGGGGGTATGTCCCTGTGTCGAGGTATGTAAATCATCCATAAACTGCAGCCATTTTAAAATTGCAAAAGTACACTTTTTTCTTGGCATGGAATGTGGCTAGGATTTTTCGTTGGGACATGAGAGGTTTTTATATACAGGAATTAGAGGCAACAAAGCTACTACCTCATTGCCGTACGATCATTATAGGTTGATGGTTTAGTTCGGATATGCAACCATTTTTTAGTGCATCTGCGTACTTGTCGTAGTTTCTGTCTTGGAATGTTCATCTATGATCAAAGAATCCATTAGAATTGCTATAAGAAGACTTTTTTGTATAATGTGTGATACATAATTCTATACTTAGGAATTCGTTCATACTATATTGTTTCCGATAAGCAAAGATTATAGTAAATGCATATAGCTAATTGTTAAAAAAGTTCAGTCATTAAAAATAATTAGATTGTTGAACACTTCTTTTATCTCATCAATGTACTTTTTTCCAATAGGAATTCCAATAAGATATATGTCCACTTCAGAGTGTGTTATGGGATTATTAACAGTTAGTTTGTGGCTTGTTACAACAGAGAATGGATAAACGAGCATGGCCTGTTTTGTTAAAGAGGAATTTAATGCACAATAAGCAAGTATCTGATGAAAATCGTGGCGAAAGGCTTCTTTTAGTATATCACTATTGTCATGCCAATTAAAAATATGACTCTTATACTTTGCATCAATTATTATTTGATCTTGATTCTTAATGAGAATAAGGTCAGGTTCAAGATAATGAAGTCCCCATTGTGGAAGATTCCCTGTTCGTATGGGATAGTGTGGATTATTTATTCCGTGTGCACCTTTCCTTTTTGTAACATCTTCTAACAAATATTGTACATATTTTTCGAAGAATTCCGCATAATCCATTCGCCAAGCCAACCTCTCATTAGACTTGTTTCCCAGAATAATAATTGCCAGATCTTTCAACCGTTTGATGATACAAGGATCTGACATGCGCTTTTGTATATTCTTTATAGGAATTATTGGTTTGTCATTTAATATTTTTTTTAGTTGATTGATTCGGTTTGAATAAATTGCACGAATGCGAATAGGAGCCCGTTGAGATTCTAGCTCATCAATGGCAATCTTAAGAACGTAATTAAGCTGTGCCCATTCTGGGTGGTCTATGGTTAATAAATTGCGTTTGTTATGGAAGGTGGAGAATTCTAAAGGATTTTTTGCAGTCCGTAAAGCATATTCATCCCATATAGTTGAACCTTGAGGGAATTGTTCTATCTTAATAACATTTGAAAACTTTTGCCATCTAAAATGTTCCGCTTTTATATATATATCAATATATTTACAGCACTCCATGAAAATAGGAGGAGTCAATTGGGTGTCTTGTACTAAACGGAGTTTATCAGAATACTCAGGTCGTATATTGTTATCAAGAAGTGTGATCAATTCGCCTGCTTCTTCCCCGAAACGTCCTGAGACAATTAGATCTCCTACAGCCTTCCCGTTCAAAGGGGAAATAATAGGAATGGCCCCTATAAACTTGGAAGTAATAAGTTTAATAGAGGATTTCCCGTTGAGGTTTTCGATGTTGGCGGAAATTCCTAGATAAGATAAATTCTTTTGATTGAGTTCAATGAATCTCTGCATGACCGATTCCATTGATCTGTCACTCCATTTCCAACTTTGCTTCAGTTTATCAATAGACCAGTAGACAGTACTCAAGGTTGGTATTTTACCAAAAGAATATGTTTTTGTTCTATTCATACATTAGATGACCAGTTTCTTTTAGGAAAAGGTCGCAAAAAGAATCTTTTGCTTTCAACAAATACCCCTCTGCCAGGTATTCTTTTATAAGAGGCATTAGTTCATATATTATACGTTCTTTCATTTCGGTTTCCTTATTATTCTTATTTACAATGAAATAAGACTGACCGGGTTGAAGGTTAAGTTCTTCATCAGTGGCGTATTCAAAGAAAATGTCTGCTATCTTATTAAACGTAGTTTTCATGAATTCCATACCATCGTCTGGTTTGATCTCATGTGGTCGAAGTGTATACCAAACAAAGCGACGTCGAAGAGCAAAGTCCACTACAGCAAGACTCCGGTCGGCGGTGTTCATTGTTGCGATAACATGGAGATTTTCAGGTATTTTCTCTATCTCCATATCTCCAATCTTCATTTTGACATTTCTATTATTTGATTGACGTTCGAACAGATAGAATACGGGTCCAAGAACATTAGAAAGGTTAGCTCTATTTAATTCATCAATAATAAGAAGAACCTTTTGGGTTGAATTTTCTTTTGCATATTTTATCGCTTGATAAAGAATACCTTCTTTGTGCTGAAATTTAATATGATTGTTGTCCGAATTTGTGTTGGGCTCGAGACCAAATACAAAATCCGAATAGTTTGTTTCCGCATGAAACTGTTCAAAAAACACTTTGTCGTAGTCTTTTGATATTTCTAGTGCTGTATATGTTTTACCTGTCCCAGGAGCACCTTGCAATACAACATATTTTCTTTGATTTAATAGTTCAGTTATTGATTTCTTATCGTCCCTTTGATTAGGAGAGGGTATTTTCTGTAATTGTTTTTTAATATTATTTTTCTGAGCGACATTCCCCCATGCACGCATTTTTGCATATGTGGCAAGCCAAGAATAAATGGTATCACATGCAGTAGGAATATCGGGGTCGTTAAAATCCACTATAATGCTTGCAGGCAGAACAGTTTTATAACGATCAATAACTATTTTTAAATCAGGAGAATTTGCTTTTATCTCATTCAAAAGATCTGAAGACGAACTTTCTATATCATCGAACGACGTCTTAAAGAAACTCTTGTTCTGATAATTGAGCCTTAAAAAAAGTCTTCGTAAACCAGGTTGGGACGCAATTTGATAATCATTTCTAAACCCAGAAGAGCCGACTCCTAATGCTACTACACAAACCTTGATATTGTCCTTATTATCAGGAAATATTACAAAAGAGTAATCTGAATATGGCCCATTAGTATCTTCATCTCCGCTAAGAAAACCAAAATAAGCAGATCCTTCATTGAAGGATTCTGGAAGCAAATTGTTCCGAATTATTGAATTCCCTTTAGTATCGATGATTAGTCGCCCATCATTCTTTGCAATAAGACCATATTCTTTAGCCTTATCTAAAACATTATTAAATAACTCCTCGGCAGTCATGTTATGTGTATTTAAACTTTAACCTCAAAAAGAGGGCGCAGAAGAGATTGGGAAAGCAGGGCTTAGCACAGCCGCATCAGACAACAATCATTCTGTCCACGCCCATATTGTCAAGCGTAAACATCCGTTGCCTTGTTTGAACTGATGCTAGTAAAAAGTGCTAATTCTGCTTTTTCAGCCTAATCAAGGATGTTATAGACTCAGTTTTTCTTTATTGTTCTTTCGTCGCTATTTTATTGTCCGTAAGCCTCCAACGGGGTCTCACAATAAGAAGGGCATGAGACTTGTGTGCCATAAGGCAATGCCTTTCTCGTGTACTTTTTTATGCAATTATCGCATTGCAAAAATACGAATAATTCTTGGAACGGTAAAAAAATATTTTTTACTATTTATTATTATAGGCGTTTAAAATTAGGCGGCCTCAAAATTTGGTTATTTCTATTTTCTAGGTGTGGGGGAGGGTCTGCTTTAGGTGCTTCGGCAGTATTGGGTATTATTTGCAAAGGTATCAGGGAGGTGCTTGCGGTTGCTCTTGCGATGCATATCGTCCGCATTGCCAATCTGTGCATTGCTCCATTCATAAACCCGCGCGCTACCTAGGGGAACGGCGTGGGGCTGCCTGATGCGCTACAACGCTACAGCGCTACAGTTCGATTTTATGGTCTCCTTTCATTTTCTTAAATGAAATTAATATAATATATAACTATATATGAATATATCTAAAATATTTTATTGTGGAGGGGGTGATAAGCGTATTTCGAACTGTAGCGCTGTAGCACTGTAGCAGAGGACTTCATTGTGTCGCTATAATGCCTTCCTAGTCAGTGCGTTGCAGTAGGATTGCCAGTATTTATATGTGTAATGTTTTGGATGTCTGATATTTGGGCTTTTTCTCCATATCGTTACGAAACCTTTCCTCCCACGCTAATGATACATGATGCCCCCTCTGTGGTGCCCTTGCAAAGTCGGTTTGTGTTCGCCCGTAGGAGCGAAGGCAGAGCGAAGGCAGAGCGAAGGCAAAGCGAACCCAGAGTGAGGGCAAATTGAGAATTGAGAACACAACAAGTTGGCGGGGTCTTTTGTCAAATTACAATTTTTAAATAAACTCTTTTTAAACGCTTATCGTTTTGGGCGATTATTAGAGGTTTCCATTCATGATTGTGGGGTTTGAGGCAATAAATCGGGCTTTGGGGCGTTATAAAGGTGTATCTTTTAATCGTTGTTTGCTATGGAAGTTTATCGTCATGAGGTGAAGTATTACGAGTGCGACCGGATGGGGATTACGCACCATTCTAACTATGTCCGCTTTATGGAGGAGGCGCGGGTGGATTGGATGGACCAGCTGGGCTATGGCTTTGACAGGATGGAGGCGGAAGGGGTGGTGTCGCCCGTGGTGAGCGTGGAGTGTGCCTACAAGCACCCCACTACGTTTAAGGATGTGATTGAGATTGAGGTGAAGGTGGCAGAGATGAGCCCGCTGAAGATAACTTTCGGCTACACCATGCGTGCCAACGGCAGGGTGGTGTGTACCGCAAGCAGCGTACATTGTTTCTTAGAGAATGGCCGCCCGGTGCGTCTGGCGGAGCGTTTCCCGCAGCTCTACGAGGCCATCCTCCAGCTGCCCACAGCCTAGCGGGTGGGGCAAGGGTCGCTCTGGCCTGGCTCCCGCGAGCTTCCGATTTTTAGAGGATAGATGTTCCCCCCTTTGTCGCTATAAGAGCGACAAAGGGTTCTGCAATCGGTAGAAATCGGTACAATGAGGTAGGAATCCGTAAGAACCGGTAGGATGCGGTAGGGCAGAGAAAAAAATGTTTATGGCTCCGGAAATGAAACGCGAATTGCGGTGAATTGGTCGCGGGTCGGTTGTGAATGTTCGACGGTAAGTGGGTGATAGTTTGCGTTTTGCAGATTAATTGTGGGGGTGTCTGTGTGTAAATCAAATATTTTTGTGTAAATTTGCAGGCGGAAAAAATCATTATTATGGACAAAAAGATTGTTGAACAGGAGTTTGATTTGCATTTTGGCATCAACGACAAGGGGGCGACGTATTTCGCGCCCGGAAGGATTAATCTGATTGGCGAGCACACCGACTATAACGGCGGCTTTGTGTTCCCTGGTGCTGTACGGCAGGGCATCGTGGCCTCGGTGCGCCCGAATGGCGAACGATGCGTGAGGCTGTGGGCCATGGACTTGCGGCGTGGCTGCCAGTTTGACCTCGACGACGAGAAGGGGCCCGAGGAGACGCACTTCCGCTATGTGTACGGCGTGGTGCGCGAGATGATGGCGCGGGGTGTGAAGGTGGAGGGGTTCGACGCGGTGTATGCGGGCGACGTGCCGCTGGGCGCGGGCATGAGCTCCTCGGCGGCGTTGGAGAGCTGCTTTGCCTTTGCGCTGAACGACTTGTTCGACGGCGGCTTGGACCGCATGACCATGGCGCGCGTGGGGCAAGCGACGGAGCACAAGTATGTGGGCACGATGTGCGGCATCATGGACCAGTTTATCTCGATGCACGGGCGCGAGGGCAGCTTGGTGAGGTTGGACTGCCGCAGCGGCGAGTTTGAGTATTTCCCGTGGCATCCCAAGGGCTATAGGCTGGTGCTGGTGAACAGCTGCGTGAAGCACGAGCTGGTGGGGTCGCCCTATAACGACCGCCGTCGCAGTTGCGAGCGGGTGGCACAGTTGGCGGGTGTGGAGACCCTGCGCGACTGCACGTGGGAGATGCTGGATGGGCTGAAGGACCAGATTGGCGGCGAGGACTATATGCGTGCCCGCTATGTGCTGGGCGAGTACGACCGCGTGATGGCGGTGTGCGACGCCCTGCAGCGCGACGACTACGAGACCGTGGGGCAGCAGATGTACCTGACGCACGAGGGACTGAGCAAGGACTATGAGGTGAGCTGCGAGGAGATTGACTTCCTGGTCGACGAGGCGCGTCGCTGCGGTGTGACGGGCAGCAGGATTATGGGCGGCGGCTTTGGCGGCTGTACCATCAACCTAGTGAAAGACGAATGCCACGATAGGTTTGTAGAGGAGGTGCAGCGGAGCTATAAGGAACGTTTCGGTGTGGAGTGCAAGGTCATCCCCGTGGTGATTGGCGGCGGCGCAAGGCGGGTGGATTGAATCGGAAGAGTCGGAGTAATCGGAATAATCAGAATAATCGGAAAAAGGTAAGACTATGAAAAATATTTTGCATTATTTGGCTTTGGCTGTGCTGGTGTGCTGCATGGGCTTGCAGGCGCAGGGCAAGGAGCAGCGGTTCACGTTGAAGTCGCCCGACGGCAAGTTGGTGACGCATATCGTGGCGACCGAGAAGGATGAGATAACCTACGACATTGTGTACAACGGGGTGACGGTGATGCTGCCGTCGCATCTGGGATTGAACCGAGCGTACGAGAAGGGGGTAGTGAGCTCTATGGCGGTGAGCAAGTCGTCGACAGCCACTATCGACGAGGAGATTGCCTCACCCTTTACCCGACAGGCGACGATGCGCAACCGCTGCAACGAGCTGACGCTGAGTGTTGGGAAAGACCTGGATGTCATCTTCCGCGCCTACAACGAGGGCATTGCCTACCGCTACCAGATATATCAGCCCTGCAAGGTGCGGTTTGAGAAGGTGGAGTATAACTTTGCGGGCGACTACGAGGCGACGGTGCCCTACGTGACCAACTTCGACGAGAACAATCACGATGCGCAGTACACCTCGTCGTTCGAGAACCTCTACACTAAGCTGCTGTTGTCGAAGCTGGACACGCGGAGGCTCTGCTTCCTGCCGCTGCTGGTGCATGGGCCGCATGGGGTGAAGGTGTGCCTCACCGAGTCGACGCTGACGGACTACCCGGGGCTGTACCTCAAGGCAATGGGAGCCAATAAGCCCGAGAGCCTGCCGGGCTACAGGCTGGAGGGTGAGAATGCCCGCTACCCCAAGACCCTGGAGCAGGGCGGGCACAACAACCTGCAGATGATAGTGAAGGAGCGCGAGGAGTATATCGCCGAGGTGAACAAGGAGACGGTGATGCCGTGGCGCATAGCTATGGTGGCGAAGAACAGCACCGAGCTGGCGATGAACAATATGAGCTACCTGCTGGGCGAACCTTGCAAGGTGGCAGACCTCAGTTGGATAAAGCCCGGCAAGGTGGCATGGGACTGGTGGAACAACTGGAACATTGGCGGTGTGCCCTTCAAGGCGGGCATCAACAACGACACCTACAAGTATTACATCGACTTTGCCTCGAAGAACGGCATCGAATATGTCATCCTCGACGAGGGGTGGGCGGTGAACAAGCAGGCCGACCTCTTCCAGGTGGTGCCGGAGATAGACCTGCCCATGCTGGTACAGTATGCCAAAGAGCGGAACGTGGGGCTGATACTGTGGGCGGGCTACTATGCCTTCGACCGCGATATGGAGCATGTGTGCCAGCACTATAGCGAGATGGGCATCAAGGGCTTTAAGGTAGACTTTATGGATCGCGACGACCAGATAGTGACCCAGTTCTATAAAAGGGCCGCAGCCATGTGTGCCAAGTACCACCTGCTGGTGGACTTCCACGGGGCATTCAAGCCTGCGGGACTGAATAGGACCTATCCCAACGTACTCAACTTCGAAGGGGTGGCAGGCTTGGAACAGCTGAAATGGGCACCTGCCACATGGGACCAGGTGCAGTACGACACCGAGATACCCTTTATCCGCCAGACGGCGGGGCCGATGGACTATACCCAAGGAGCGATGCACAATGCCGCCAAGGGCTGCTACCATCCCTGCTGGAGCGAGCCGATGAGCCAAGGCACGCGCTGCCACCAGCTGGCACTGTATATCGTGCTGGAGTCGCCGTTGAATATGCTGTGCGACTCGCCGACCAACTATGAGAAGGAGCCCGACTACACCCGCTTTGTGGCAGAGATACCCACGGTGTGGGACGAGACACGCGTGCTGCAGGGCGAGGTGGGCGAATATATCGTCACCGCTCGGCGCAAGGGCGACGTGTGGTATATCGGCGGTATCACCAATTGGACGGAACGGGACATTGCGATTGACCTGTCGGAGATAGGGCTGAGAAATGCGGTCGGCACGATGTATGTCGATGGTACCAACGCCCATCGCAAGGGCAGCGACTACGATGTGCTGGGAGTGAAAGGCTTTTCGCAACTGAAGGTGCACCTTGCGCCTGGCGGAGGCTTTGTAGCAAGAGTGGGTGGATATTAGTATGTAAATGAATATTGTCAGTCAACTATTTTATTAATCAAATTATTACAAAGATGAAAAAAGTATTTTCAATTCTGATGGTCGCATTGTTTGCGACGGCAGCGGTGTCCTGTAGCAAGGATACTGAAGATCTGATTATCGGTTCTTGGAATGAAGAGGAAGTCATCTATTCCTACAGTCTCAATGGTGTGGCGCTAGAGCCCATGTCGATGCTTGAGCCTGGCGAGACTGCCACAATCACTTTCAAGGAAGACCGTACCTACAATTCTATTTATCATTCTACCGTTGGTGATGCTGAAGATAGCGGAACATGGTCCTACGCCGACAACAAGCTGACTATTACCAGTGATGGTACTCCTATGGTCTATAGCATCGACCATATTGACAAGAATAATATGTCCCTCATCTACAATGAGGAAGGTGAGGAGGATGGCGACACCTACAGCATTACCATTTCGATGAAGCTGAAGAGAATATAATAACCACACCTCTTTGCGGGCTTGGGAGAGATGCCCTTGCCCGTAACTAATTATTTGACTTTTGTCCTCTTTGGGCGTATAATAGGGCAAAAACATCCAAGACCCCATGATACCAACTGAGAAGGAGATAATAGCACAATGCCAGCAGGGCGACACCACGGCTTTCAGATATGTGGTGCAGCAGTATCAGACGATGCTTCTCACCCTCGGGCTGAAGATGCTGGGCGACGAGGAGGAGGCGAAGGACGTGGTGCAGGACACCTTCCTCAAGGCATGGGAGCATATAGGGCGGTACGATTCGCGCTATGCCCTCTCCACTTGGCTTTACACGATAGCTTCGAGGCTGTGTATGAGCCGCATGAAACGGATGCGGCGAATTACCCCATTGCCCGACGACGAGCAGGTGCTGCGACGCTATATGACGGAGCTGGACGGCCAGCGGCAGCTGGAGAACAGCGAGCTGGCGGCCATTGTGCGTGTGCTTGCCGAGGGGTTGGGCGCGAAGCAGCGGACGGTGTTTACCCTCTCGCATCTGGAGGGGTTGGATAACCAAGAGATTGAAGAACGGACGGGATTGGATGCGCGTCAGGTGAAAAGCAACCTGTATGCTGCCCGCCAGATTGTTAAAGAACGACTAAAACGGCTGGGATATGAATAAGATGGACACATTGCTGGAGAGCCTGCAGCGGCAACAGGCACAGATAGACGACCCGGAGGCCTTCACCGACCGGGTGATGGAGAGGATGTATGCGCAGAAGCAAGAGAGGGGAGGGAATACATACCCCGCCACTATCGTGTCACCCCTTTCAAAAGGGGATGCTGGCGCGGCAAATAATTCTCAATTTATTGTTCGTGCTGCTGCCAGTGTTGCCTTGGTTGTGCTGGTGGGGCTTTTCGTCATGCTACATACCCAGCCTGTCGGCTCTGCCGAATTGCTGGCGAACAATCGGCAAAATATAGACAAGTATAGAATTGACACTTCCGAAATACCTACCGACGGCACCGCCCGGGAGATGTACAGGTGCTATCAGGAGGCAAAGCGGGAACAAACTTTTTATCACAACGAATTAATCAAGTACACCCATGAAAACCTTTAAATTGATATTGACGGCCCTGCTGGCGGCACAGCTGTTGGCGGCCTGCACGGACGGAGAGATACAGATGACCACCACCATCGAGCGCAACGGCTCGTGCCAGCGGATGGTGACCTTTGTGGCCGACTCCGCAACGCTGGTGGGCAGCTACGACGCATCGACCCCGATGACACACCTGCTGACGGACAGCACGTGGAAAAAGAATTGGTGCATCAAAGGCGACACCGCCCGACATGCCTACCCCATGACATCGGAGCAATACGGCGAGTTGCGCGCCTCGATGGCTGGTAAGGACTTGGGCGACACGGTGCTCGTGTGCGCGGAGCGTCGTTTCGCCTCGGTAGAGGAGATGGGGGCTGCCACGCCTTTGGTGCTGAATGGCGAGCCGTTGCGGCCGCAGGTGTCGCTCACCAAGCGGTTCCGCTGGTTCTACACCGACTACGTCTATGAGGAGACCTATCCCAGCCAGCGCGACCTGTTTGTGTACCCGATAACGGACTTTGTGGAGGAGGAAGTGGCCTCCTACTGGTTCACCGGCGAGCCGGAGCTGATGCCGGGGTATTCCCCCGCCGAGAAGAAGGCGAGGTACGACATGGTTGAGGAGCAGTGCAACCGCTGGATGGTGGCGAACTATGTGGCGGAGGCATTTGACGAGGTGGCAGCGATGTATGACTCGCTTGGCGATGTGCCTTATGGCAAGGCCGACTATATGGCTCGGCGCGACTCGCTGGTGCATTATGCCCTTGACCGCCAGTTCTCGTTTGGGAACAAGATTGATACGCTCTTCAGCGGCTATTTTCACAGCCATGCCTACGACGCGGCCATTGCCTCGACGCGTTTCGACCAGCAGATGGAGGCGAGGCTGGATGCCTTTATGGAGCTGATGGGGCTTGAGGTGGACTATCGGCTGGTGATGCCGGGGAAGATTCGGGATGTCGGCACAGGCCTACAGGACAACGGTGCGGTGCACTACCGCCTGACAGGCAGCCGCCTGGTTCCTGCCGACAACTACCCTTTGACCGCCACTTCGCGTGCCGTCAACGTGTGGGCATTCCTGCTCACGGCAGCACTGATTGTCGTCGCAATACTTTGGAAGGGAAGGAAGTAGTTGGAAGGTGAAAGGTGAAAATTGGAATTATCGAGGCGTTATGACCACCCCTGCGAGGTTTCAATTTTCACCTTTCGGTTTTATTGTTTCTGCCAGCGTTTGAGGCTGGGGAAGAACTGGAGGAGCATGGCCTTGTACTCCTCGCGGCTGAGGTTCTGGCCGGTGTGCTGGTTGAACTCGCCAACGAATTGGGCGCAGAATTCGGCCATCTCTTCCATCGTGGAATTGCTGGTGAATGCGCCGTCCTTATAGCAATAGATGCAGTAGTCTTCGTTCTTGGTGCCGTCGGCGTTGGTGCCGAGAAGGTCTTCGGTGAGCGGCATGCCGCAGCTCTGACAAAATTTTTGTTCCATAGTGTGTGTTAGTTTGTTAATTCTTGATTGTCAGTGGAGACATGCCAGCCGCAATACCCGTATGGGTCGGTCGTTGCCTTGATACTGGCTTTCGTCGATGCAGGTCTCGCCAGTGGCGACGAAGCCGCATTTCTCCATGACGCGCCCAGAGGCGGGGTTGTCAATGAAATGGCCGCTGATGAGTGAGGGGATGTCTGTTGTATGTCGGATATGGTCGAGCATAAGCTGCAGGGCCTCAGTGCAGATGCCTTGGTTCCAATAAGGTTTCGCCACCCAATAGCCGGTGATGGGCTCGCCCTCGCGGGCGGGCAGCTGGCAGTCGCACGAGGGGCCGTAGCCTATCGCGCCGATGGCTTCGCCTGTTGGTTTGAGCTCGATGGCCCAGGTGGTGTCGTTGTGAAAGAGAGTACGGATAATCTCGAGGCTCTCCTCCACACTCTGATGTGGGGGCCAGCCCGCGCGCGACCCGATGTCGGGGTCGGAGGCATATTTGAACAGCGATTCGGCATCGCTGTCGCGCCATGGGCGCAATCGTATTCTGTCTGTTTCCATTGGGTGCATTTAGGATTGTTTGATTGTTTGACGTGTCAGCCACTCAGGCATTTACATATTCTGGCAGTAGCCCATTCTGCGGTTGCAAAGATACGCAATTAATGCCGTTCCTGCAAGTTTCGCGAATGAAAAACACAAAAAAACTTGCCAAATGGAAATAATGTCGTATCTTTGCATCACGAAAAATGAATGTAAAAAGCCCTGCGAATAGCAGAACATATCAACGTATCAAACTATCCACAAAGGAATAACAATAATGGAATTAAAAGAATCACTGAAGAATCTGGTTTTTGACAAGAGCGACCTCAAGCAGCAAGTCTTTGAAGCCACGAAAGAGACTTTCGAGCTGTTCCGTAGCACCACACGCGAACTCATGTCGCTGTTCGAGGAGCAGGCGCACCGCGAGGAACGTGATGTCCATTTCAGTTTCACCGACCATGGCGACTTCGAGTATGAGGTGAAATTTGCGGGCGATGTGCTGGTGTTTGTGATGCACACCAACGTGTTCGAGTTCTCGCGTGACCACCAGGTGATGAAGTCGCCCTACATCCGCGAGGACAAGCGGCGGTCCTATTGCGGTGTGATACGGATATACAACTTCCTTGCCGACTCGTTCCTCTACAACCGTGACCAAGATTTGGGATATATGATTGGACGCGTGTTTGTTAATAACGAAAAACACTACTTCATCGAGGGAAAGCGCGAACTGGGTATGCTGTATAACAATTTCAATACTTCGCTGATTACCAATGAGTCAGTGCAAAGTATAGTGGAGTCGGCTATCGAATACACCACCAATTTTGATTTATTAACACCTCCATACGACGAAGTGAAGCTGGTTTCGGTAGGGGAAATGAGGTCAGATTTGGATAAAAAATCACTGGTTACAGGTAAACGTTTAGGCTTTAGATTTCAGGCAGATACGGATTGATTAAGATTTTTTATCAACACGGTATGTGAAAAAATATTTTGCCATGTCGGAAAAAGTTCGTACTTTTGCACCCGCTTTTGAGAGATTTTAAAGGCAAAAAAGATGGTCCGTTCGTCTAGTTGGCCTAGGACGTAAGATTTTCATTCTTAAAATCGCGGGTTCGAATCCCGCACGGACTACAAAACTAAAAAGAAGTATTAATAGAAATTATGGCACATCACAAGTCTGCAAAAAAAAGAATTCGTTCCAACGAAAAGAGAAGAGTCGAGAACCGTTACTACGCCAAGACCATGCGCAATGCCCTGCGTGACTTCCGCGCTCTTGAGGACAAAGCCGTTGCTACCGAGCGCCTGCCCAAGATGGTTTCCATCATCGACAAGCTCGCTAAGCGTTCCGTCATCCACAAGAACAAGGCTGCCAACCTGAAGTCGAAGCTCCAGAAGAAGGTCAACGCGATGTAATGAGTCGCTGGCTCCACTGAATATAAGCCGATGCATTTGCGTCGGCTTTTTTGTTTGTTTTGCCCAAGTGTAATAAAACGTACCCTTCATCCGTCTATTGGGTAAAGAAGAAAGAGGCAAAGCATGTCCGACAATGAATGTAAAGGAATATAACCGCGCAGTTGACGAGTTCAGTGACGACCTCTTCCGTTTTGCTTTGCGATATACTAGCGATACGGACGAGAGCAACGATGCGGTGCAAGACTGTTTCCTGACATTGTGGGAACACCATGAGGAAGTGCAGGCCAAAGGAGCCAAGGGCTATCTGATGAGAGTGCTGTACCGCAGGCTGGTGGACCGGCACAGGCATAATGCCCATCTGGTTGTGGGGATAGAGCACATGCATGAGCAGGCATATTCGCCCTATCAGCAGATAGATTTGCATGACCAAATTGAGCAGATGCTGCTTACGCTGCCTGAGATACAGCGCACCCTACTCCTGTTGCGCGACCTGGAGGGATACAGCTATCGCGAGATGGCCGACATCACCGGTCTTAGCCAACAACAGGTGATGACCTATCTGTATCGCGCCCGAGTGAGGGCAAGAAAGTTTTTTGGAGACAACCCACTTAATAATTATGACCATGATTGACGAACAGAACTACGAAGCTTATTTGCTCCAATACCATGATGGGACACTTGACGAGCAAGGTGCCAAAGAGGTGGAGACGTTTTTGCTTCAGCATCCGCAGATTGCTTGGGAGGACAGGCAGTACTATAGCGGAGCACCCATTGTCGCTCCCCTTGCTACCACATATTTGTACAAAGGTTTTTTGAAACAGCCGCGTACGCGTAACCATAAAGGCTGGTACTGGGCGGCGGCAGCATGTGTGGCAGGGCTGTTGGTGACGGTATGGCTGTGGATTATACCCGAAGTAACATATACGCGACCTGTTGTGGCGCAGCTGCACACTGCCACCAAAAAGGTGGTGGCATCGACGACAGGCAAGGCGTTGCAACAGCCTTTATTGTCGACCTCGGCATCAACGCCCTCTAGGGTTGATGTGCAAGTAAGCTTTCAGCAGCCACAACATGATGAGCAAATGGTTCAGGAGGCCGGGGTGGAGCAGGTGACGGAGGAGACAGTGGCAGACGTGGCTCTGCAGGCTCCCACTGCCCCGATACTTTGTGAGAGCAACCAACTGGTAGTGCACGGATGCCCCACAGTCAATAGTTCCTCATTGGTCCAAGATAGTGAGCAGCAACCAGTGTGTAACAACTTTGTCTGCCGCCTCCTCCTCACAGGTCGGCGGTTAGGCATGCTTTAAATAAAAAAAGATTGTCCTATGAAAAAGACCACATTCCTCATTGTTGCCTGCCTTATTGTGGCAGGATGTGAAAAACCCAAGCCCGACCCGCAGCCTTCGACCCCCCACATCGACTGGGCCCCAGAAGCGACGGCCGCACAGCGGGAGATGATAGTAGATATGTTGAACGATATGGTATATGTGGAGGGCGGAACGTTCTACATGGGTGTGCAATGCACTTTTCCCGCCATGCCCTGTTTCGACTCCACCACATGGTATGAGCAGACCCCAGTGCATCTGGTTACGTTGAGCCCCTATATGATAGGCTGTTACGAGGTAACTCGCAAACAGTGGTATCTCGTCATGGGCGACGGCACCGGCACCGACGGACACTACACCCTAGCCACGGCCTCGCTACCTATTGATGGCATCGCACTTG
>JAEEGK010003478.1_pt1 | contig 39140 bp, 23 predicted proteins | sample 8958771 | NCBI WGS metagenome assembly JAEEGK01 (sample SAMN16246547, study PRJNA631951) | gut metagenome | biome: gut microbiome; feature: rumen; material: SC-attached | host: Bos | place: Iran: Karaj | collected 2018-10
ATTACATTTAAAATATTTAAAAAGAATCAATAAAAAAGATAAAATTTTGATATAATACATTAAATAAATAATTTATAATTGAAGAGTATAAAAATAATATTTATTTCTTAGAAATTTCTAAATATGATGTTGATAATTAACAATATTATAATTATTATGAATGTAAAAAATTAATTTTTCTATATTTTTCTTTCAATAAAATTACTTTGAGATACAAAAATGAAGAATTTTTCATTTGGAAAAAAAGATATTTATATTAATTGATTTTTATAAACATTGAAATATTTTGTTTCTAGAAATTTCCATTTTTTATTAGATATTATTATTTTCAAAAAAAAGTAAAAATAAATATATATATTACCATTTTAAATAAAATCATCAATTTTTAATGATAATTAAGAAGAAATTATTATAAATATTTATAATAATTTTATTTATATAGTTTTAATTATTTATTAAAAATCATGAAAAAAAAGATTTCAAATTTGGGTTTTAGAACAATTTTAAAAAACATAATTTATCGTATTTATTATCATCTTTAAATAATTCTTCTTAAATTTCTTTAACATCAAATAATATTTATATTACAGTATTTCTATGACATAATATTAATAGAAATGATTTAAAAGTTTAGATTTAAATCTAAAAAATACTAAAATATAAAGTTTTAATATTACTTAATCATTAATAAAATTGGAATAGTTGGGATAATAAATTTAAATTATGTTACAAAAATAATTTCAAAAAATCCTAATTTTTAATAATTAAAAATTGTTACTTTCCTAATAAAATAAATTTTAAAGTTTTAATTAAAAATTTAAATATTTGAATGATGAATTTGATATTTAATTCTTAAAATTAATTCATAATTGAAAATTTAATATATGAAAAAAAAATATATATAAATATACTTTTAATTATATATAAAATTGTTTTATTAAGTAGAATAACTTCTTAATTTAGGTAAATGTACTTTCACTTTTTTATTATATTGATTATATTTACTATTATTAATTAAATTATGTTTAAAAAATTGAGAATATCCTTTTTGTTTTAATTTATAATAAAAATCTTTTACTATTCCTGCCATCATTCTATATTTTAATTCTTCATCACTTAAATTATTAATTTGTTCTTTATTTTCATTATCTAATATATTCATCTTTTTTTTCTCAATTATTTCTTTACTTTTTTTTAATATACTGTTCAAACCAGAATATTTTAATTTATTAAAATATCCATTTTTATCTTTTAATTGTTCATAATTATTTTTAGAATCATAATTGTTATTTTCTTCATATTTATCACATGAAAATTGAACAAATCCAAGTCTAAAAGAAGAAAAATCTTGTAAATTTTTTAATGTTGTTTTATTTTCTAGAAAAATATCATCATTTTGAAATAAATCATTGTCATCATTATTTCTTTGAATTGAATATTTATTTGATTGAATTATTTGTATTGAAGATTTACTTTTTTTTATTGAACGAAAATTTAAAATATCATTTTTTAAGTTTTGAATTTTTAAAACTTTATCACCTAATATAACATATTGTTTATTTGTTTTTTTATTTTTATTTTCTTCTTCTTCTTCTGAAGGATTTTTTTGCAAATCTAAAATTGAATCTTTTCTTTGTAAATCATTTTTTCTTCTTGTTTTTGATTTTAATATTAAATTTTCTAAATCATAATTTTTTTTAGAATTTTTAATAGTTTTTCCTGTTTTTATTTTATTTTTAAATAAAGCAGAAATAGGTTTAGTTAATTTAAATTGAATTGAAGATTTATAATTTTCATTATTATTTACATTTGAATAATGATAGAATTTATCTTTACTTATATTTACTTTAATCATATCAATAAATGTTTTTTTAACATTATAAATTCTTTCTATTAAAGATATTAATTTATTAGTTGATGTTTTAATATAAGGTATTAAAATTGTTTTTTCATCATCTATCATATTATATAATTTTTTATTATCTAAAGTAAATATAATTGCTTTTTGACTTATTACTTTTGCATTACATAAATAAGGAATTTTTAGAAAAATTTCTTCTATACCAATTAATTCTTTTTCAGTTAATATACATAAATTAAAAGTCCTTTTTTTTTTCATTTCAAATATAAATTTTTCATTTTGAGATTTTAATGTGTTAATATTTCTATCTTTTGTAAATGTTTTTAATTTAATTAATTCTTCATTTGTAATTATATTTTTATTCCCTATAATTTGTTGAAAATATCTCCCATTAATAAATGTATCATATAACATATTTATCATATCATGTAAATGAATAATTGAACAAAATAAATTTAATTCAATTCTTCCAGATTGTAAAATAATTAAATCATTAGGTTTACTGTTACTATAATATAAAAAATGTCCCCTATTATATTCTTCACTAATAAATAAATGATAATATAACTTTTCAAAAACATGAAAATTAATATTAAAAAAAAAGAAAAAATCATATAAATAAGTAATATCTTTAGTTTTTTCTATTTTTTTTTGAGGACCAATTATATCAAAATAATCATTATTATTTAAATAACCTAAATAACACTCTTCATCTGCTTTAATTGTTGCATTTCTTTTATGGTCAAAAGAATCTAAAGCAACATCACCAAAACAATCCCCTGGTCCTAAATATAAAAAATTTTCATATGATAATTTAATTATTGGTTTTTTTATTTCTGCTCTAATTAATTTGTCAAATGGTTCATAGTATAATTTTTCAATTGTTGATAATTTACTTTTTTCTAATAAATATTTTAAGAATTCATTTTCTATATTTTCATTTGAGTTTTTGTTTTTTATTGTTTCTTTTGTTTTTTTTAATATTTCTTCTTCTATTTCTAATTGAGAAAATTCAATATTATAATTTTCGAAATACTCTTTTAAATTTTCTATAGAATTTATTTTATTACTAATTAAAGTATTTCTAAGTTGATTTTTAAAATAAATTAAATATAATTTATCAAAATCATTTAAACTTGAAATTTTAAAATTATTATAATTTTTAATTATCACTTCATTAAACATATTTAATTCTTTGTTTTGCTTTAAATATTGTAAATAAAATAAATAATCAAGAAAATTACATTCAAAATTATTGGTTTCTATTATTTTTAAAACTGCAATTCTCCCTTTAATTAAAAAATAAAATTTATCTCCAATATCTCCAATTTTAAATAAAATTTCGTCTTTTTGAATTTTTAAATATTTCATATGTGAAGCACACATATTACATAAATTATTTAAATCTAATTTTTTATTATTATTATTAGAACTTTCTATTTTTTTAATAAATTTTGAATTTTTAACAAACTTTGATATTATTTTAATTATTGTATTTCTTGGAGTTATTGGATTTTCAGAAATTAAATCTTCAAGAAAAAAAGGAGTTAATTTTGAATCAACTTCATTTTGTTGTTTTATAGGATCTGGATTTAATTCTACTGAAAGTAAATTATCAGTTCTTAATGATACTCTTGGATATATATTTGATATATTCTCAATATTATTATTTCTCATAATTTTTGAATTTTTTTTTAATGTTTTTTTTTATTAATTTTTTATTTATTTTATTATTTTTTATCATATTTATTCGATTAAAAATGTCGAATGATTTAAATAATAATAATAGTTCTGAAAGTGAAATTGATACTAGTACTAATGCATTAAAAAATATGAAAAAATCATTAAAAATAAATGAAAATTCAAACAATAAAATATACTTTTCAAATAATAATAAATATGAAGAAAATGAAAATAATATTCAAATTGATGAAAATCAAAAAATTACATTAAATGATGTACTTAAAAATTTTAGTCAAACTGATAATGAAACTAAAAAAGCAAATTTATCAAAAGCATATAAAACATATATAAATAATAAAGAAAAAACTCAAGTAGAAATAAAATTTAATGATATTAAAGATAGAGTTTTAGAAAGAACAGAAAATTATAATTCATTAAATAAAGATATTTCAAAATATCAAAAAAAAGTAAAAGAAAATAGAGAAGCAGATATAATAGATTTTACTCAAGAAAATGATAAAATAATAAGAAAAATATCAAAAAAAACAGTAAAAGAAATAGCAAAAGGAATAAAAGAAGAAAATAATTTTGAAAAATCAATTAATAATATATTAATAAACAATAAATGTGACACAGATGAAAAAATTTTAGAAAATGAAAATAATGAATTAATGAAAATTGATCCAGAAGAATCAAAAAGACGTTTTTTACAATTAAGAAGATATAGAGCTTTGGCTTTACAAAAAGAAATAGAAAATCAAAGAAAAAATAGAATTAAAGCAAAATTATATCATAAAATAAAAAAATCAAGAGAACAAAAAGAAGAAAAAGCAATTTTAGAACAATTACAAAGTATTGATAAAGAAGCAGTAGAAAAATATTTAGAAAAGAAAAAAATGGATAGAGCAAAAGAAAGAATGACTTTAAAACATTCTATTAATTCTAAATTTTTACAAACAGTTAAAAGATATCATATTGATAAAGATAAACAAGGAAAAGAAAATATTAAAGAAAATTATAAAATAAGAGATCAATTAATGAAAAAAGTTAAAGGTGAAAATAGTGAAAGTGAAAGTGAGAATTTTGAATATGAAAATGAAGAAAATGAAAATGAAGAAAGTGAAGATAATAATAATGAAGAAAATAATAATAATAATAATAATTTAATTATTGATTTTGGAGATAAAAAAAAGAAAAAAGAAAATAACAAAAAGGAAGATGAAAATTTTGATTCTGGTGTCTTTAATATGCCTTTTATGAAAAAAGCAGAAAAAAATCAAAGTTTACAAGATGAAATAAAAGATATTAAAAATAAAATGAAAAATGAAGATGATTATTTTGAAGAATCAGAATTAGAATCAAATTCAGATTCTTCTTCTTCAGAAAAAGAAAAAAATGAAAAAAAAGAAGAAAAAAAAGAAAAAAACAAATCAAAAGAAAACGAATCAAAGATAAAAAAATTAACTAATATAACATCATCAGATATAAACAAAATATCAACAGAAGCAAAAAATATATTAGATTCATATGAAAATAAAAATGAATCTCAAAATATAAAAATAAATTTAACACCAAATGAACTTCAAAAAATAATAAATGAAGATGATATAATTGTAGATGCAGAACAATTTAATAAATTTATAATAGAAAATGAAGAAAATAAAAAAGAATTTTTAGAAAATGAAAATAAGGAAAAAATTGAACAAATAAAAAAAGAAAATCCTGAATTTATGTCAGGATGGGGTTCATGGGCAGGTGATTCAAAAGAAATAAAAACAAAGGAATTTTTAAAGAAAAAAAGATATGAAAATAAAATAAAAAGATTATATGAAATATCAAATAATGAAAGTGATAAAAATCCTTTCGTTAAAATTAATAAATCATTTGATAAAAATTTCTCTAATTATTTAGTAAAAGAATTACCAAAAAACATTCAAAGTAGAGAACAATTTGAAAAATTAAATAGTAATTCTATTGGAAGAGAATGGAATACTCTTACAATGTATAAAAAAATGATACAACCTAAAATTATTACAAAAATAGGACAAATTATTCAACCAATGGATTTAAATGATAATACTAAAGCACAAAAAATTGTTGATATTATTGAAAAAGTTACTAAGAAAAAACATAGAACTAAAACAAAATTATAATATCAATAATATAATAATAAAATATAAAAAAAATGGATTTTTTATTTTTTTAAAATTATTTTTTATTTTAAATAGTTATTTTATATTTATAAAAAGCATAATATATAATTTTATAGTTAATAATAAAAAATATGAATCCAAATAATCAAAAATATAAACTTTTAAAAGAAATAGGAAAAGGTTCTTTTGGAAATGTATATTTAGCAGAAGATCAAATAAACAATAAAAAAGTAGCAATAAAAAGAATAGAGAAAAAAAAGATAATAAATAACACATATTTACATAAAGCATTTTGGAAAGAAATAGAAATAATGAAAAAATGTAATTGTAAAAATTCAGTAGAATTTATAGAACTTTTACAAACTCAAAATAATTATAATGTAATAATGGAATTATGTGATACAGATTTACATAATTATTTATATTCTCGTCAAAATGGTTTTTCAACAGAAGAAATAAGGAAAGTTTTAACTCAGTTAAATACAGTTTTTAAAATAATGCATTCATATAATATTATGCATAGAGATTTAAAATTAAAAAATATAATGGTTTCATTTTTAAATCAACAAAAAACAGATTATGAAGTAAAATTATGTGATTATGGTTTTAGTAAATCTTTAGATGAATCAAATGTAACTTCAACTCATTTAGGTACACCTGCGACAATGGCACCTGAAGTTATAAGTGATAAAAATTATTCTACTCAAGCTGATTTATGGAGTATTGGTATTATTATTTATCAATTAATGTTTAAAGATTTACCTTATTTTGGTTTTAATGAAAAACAAGTTCTTGCTAAAATCTTATCAAAAAGTCCTATTAAACAACCTGAAGATCCTTTATTAAAAGATTTATTAAATAAATTACTTATTATTGAACCTGAGAAAAGAATTTCTTGGGATAATTATTTTAAACATCCTTTTTTTAAAGTAGGAAGTAATAAACAAAATAATAATAGTAGTGATCATACTTTAAATGAAAATGATGAGAAAACAAATAATAATAATAATAAAAATAACGAAAATAAATATAATAATAATAATAATAAAAAAGATGATATTAGATGTAAAGGTAATTTAAAAATTATTAAAGAGTTTAATTATGGAATTGATATACCTGATTTTAAAATTTATATTGGAAAACAATTAAGTACTAATAAGTTATTTTATATAAAACAATATTCAAATTCCTTTTCTAAAATTCATAATAAAGACATTCAATATGAAATTACTATAAGTAATTTATTTCAAGATAATTTACATGCTCTTCAATATTATCAAACTGAATATGATGATAATTATACTTATATGTTATATGATTATATTGAAGGTGAATCTTTAAAAGAATATATTAAGAAAAATGATATTGATGAAAATAAAATAAAAAAAATGAATCTTGAATTTTATGAAAATATTATAATATTTTTAAGTGTTAATCCAATTCATTTTAATATTTTATCTTTATATAATTTTTTAGTTAATAAAAAAGGAGAATTAGTTTTATTTGATTTTGGTTTAATTTTTCATCTTCTTCCAGTAGATATAAAAAAACAATATTTTATATCCTCTCCGAATGAAATAAATAAATTAAGTGGAAAATCAAATATATTAAATTATGGAATAACATTATTTAAAATGTATTATAAAGATCAAAATGATATTAATATAAAAGATAAAACCATAATAATTCCTTCTACAAAACCAATGTCAAAAGAATTTATGTCTTTTATTTCAAAATGTATATATAGAAATATTGATAAAAGACATTCTTGGAATTCTTTTCCTTTAGATTCTTTTGTTTATTCTATTTCAAATGATAATGAATATTTATTAGATAAAAATCAATTAGAAATTATAATTAAAGGTTTAGATTATAGATTTCAATTTATTTTAGATTATTATTCTTCTATTGATTTTAATGAACCAAAAGTAAAAAAATACATTAAAGAAATTGGTTTATTTTTAATGATATCATTTATTGAATTAAAAATGATAAGAAATATATTTAATAAATTTGTAGAACAAAAAAATGATTTTATTAAAGAAGAAGAAATATCATTTGTTCAAATTCATAAAGATTCATCATATGATTTTGTAACATATAATTTAGGTTCAATACCAAAAAATAAAAAGATTTATAGCGGAGAAAAAAATTCTTTAATTGAATCATTTATTAAAAAAATAAAAATAATTTTAAGTGGAATTCTAAAAAATTGTGTGAGAATAAGAAAAATTGATAAAACTGCTTGTCCATTAGGAGATAATCCAAATGTTTTTATTAAAAAATTAATGGAAAGTTTTTATAAAAGTGATATTCAAAATTATTTTTATTTCTTAACTCAAGAAGGTGTAAATTATTTTGATTCAAAAAATTTTCAATTATCAAATAAACAATTAACAATTGCTGAATTTTTAAGTGAATATATTATTTTTATGAAAGCTTTTTCTACTGATAATAATAAAAATTTAAATAATTTTAGTTTAATTAATAAATTTTTTGAATCAAAACAACAACAAATTTGTATTACTACTATTTTTTTAAAAGAAGAAAATGATAAATATTTATTTATTTCTTTCTTAGGTGGAATGTTTAGATATTATTATAATCAATTAAATAATGAAGAAATTAAAGATTTTCAAACTGAAAGTGTTATTAAAAAAACTGAAAAAGCCTTTGATGGTTTAATTCAATTTTATCCTTCTCTTATGAAAATGGTAATTGAATCTAGATTTTAAATATTTTTAAATAATTATAAAAATTTATTTTTTTAAAATTAGATTTAATATTTATTAAACATACTTTCAATGTATTTTTTACTTATTCTCAATTCTAAATAAACTAAAGCATTATAATCTTCACCATTATTAATATTAAATTTAAATATAACAGAATATTTCTTTTCATTAATAATTGCAATATAATGAATAGAATTATAATCATCATAATTATAAGTACTTTTATCTTCTTCAATGATTAGAGGTTTTGATTCACATAAAATATGATCACCTTGATAACTTAACAATGATATATCAAAAATAAGAAAATTTTCTAATGTTTCATTAATAAAACTTTTAATATCAAATTGAAATTTTTCATTTGTTGATATTACTGAATCATTTATATAATATAATTCATCATTATTTTCATCTTCTTTAAAATCACATGTTGGAATTGGTAAACAATAATATAATTTATTATATGATTTTAAATTTATTAAAAGAGAATAATCATATAAACCAAAATTACTATCACAATCACATTTATATTTTTTATTTAATGAATGAATATTATTTAAATAATCAAAAACTTTTTCACAAATTTTACAAATTGGAATTGATATATTAATAAATAAGATATAATTACTTTCAATTGTTGAAATTATTATATTATCAGAATAATAAATTTTATAATTTTTATTTATAATTTCTTCATTTTCAATTAATTTAAAATTCATTTGTTTCAAATTATATTCAATTATTAAATTATTATGTATTCCTAAATTCTTTTCATTGAATAATATTTTTATTTTTTGAATTGAATTCATATCCTCAGAATTTTCTTTAAATGTAATATAAAAATTCACATTTGAAAGATTTTTATTTGATAATATATATTTTATTTGATATACTTTATCATCTATTAAAAATTGATAATTAGGTTTGAGATTTTTATAAAGATTATTATTTAAGAAATAATAATCTTTTTTAATTGAATAATTCTTTTTATTATATTTTTCAAGAAATTTTTTTTTCAAATTAAGATAATTTCTTTTATTAATATTTATACATGTTTCAATAAAAACATTTCTCCAATTTGATTTATATTTTTCATAATCAACTAAATGATTTGGGGGATTACAAAATCTTTTTATATAAAAATTATACCATAATTCATCACATGAAACTCCTATTCTAAAAAATCTTTTATTTGTTAACATAAAATTTAAAAAAGTTTTTGAATCTAAATAATATATTATAGTATAAAACAAATTATCTTTTATAAAACTTGAATTAGAAGAATGTTCTTTTTTGTTTATATGATTAAATTGAATATCCATTAAGTTGTTATTAAGTAATGGTTTAGAAATATTTTTTTCAAAAGAATTAATTATATTTTTATTGTTGATATTATTATGAGCTGATATTATTGCTCTATTATTATTAATTTTTGGTAAAACTAAATTATTTGTAGATTTATTATTTGTTATATTATTATTTATTGGGTTTATATTTTCATTTGATTTATTTAATAAATCAATTTTATTTTTTATATTTATTTCTTCAAAATTTATATTTGAATTTAATTCATTTTTAATTCTTGAATTTTTCCTTGTTTTTTTTAATATATGATAATGTATTTTTGGTCTTTCTAAATTTGCTAATCTTGCTCTTGTAAATAATTTACTTCTAACTTCCATAAATAATTATTAAAATTTATCAATATTCAAAAAAGTATTGTTTGTTATTTTCATTTTAAATAATTAATTTATTAAATTTTCAAAAATTGAATTATATAAATTATATTTATTATAATTAAAATCATTATTATATAAAAAAATGTTGATTTATTATTTATAAATTAGTTTGGTTTATTAAAAAAATTAAAATAACTATTATTATTTTATATATAATAGAAAAAACTTCCAATATAAATTATTAGTTAAATGAATTTGCAATCATATTTTTCGTAATATTATCAAAAACACCAACTTTTTTTTCTATTTGATAACTAGCAAATTTCATTTTATTAATTTTATTATTTAAATTAGCAATTCTTTGATTTAAATTTTCTTTATTATCATTTATATTATTTTTACTATTCTTATCATTAACACTATTTTTATCACTATTTTTATCTTTAATACTATTTTTAATATCAATATTACTTTTATTTTTTTTTTTTAAAGCATTCTTAATACTTTCTTCATAATCTTCAGGAGAAAAATGAATATTAATAGACTCATCTTCTTTTTTTAAACCAATTTCACTAATATTTTCCATTTCAATTTTTTTTTGAAAATTTTTTAAAGACATATATTCACTTGCTAATTGAGTACAATTAAATGATTTTAAATGATTTTCAGAATTATTTGTTGACTCACAACTTATACATCCTTTTTCTTCTGTAAATCTACTATACATTGATACAAAAATATTTTGTAAATTTTTATTAAAGTTTTTAAAAACATATTGTGTAAAAGATGATTCAATTGATTTTCTTTGAGTCATCATTTCTCCTTTTTTTGGAATAAATTGTTGACTTGAAAATGACTTTTCTTTATTTGTTTTAATATTATTTTCTTCGAAATTAAAATCATTATCAAAATTATATGAAAAGTTATTTAATTCTTCTTTTGGTAATTTACTTTTATTAATTAAACCTGATAATTGTTTATTAAGAGGAAAAAAACATGAACCTTTACTTATAAAAGAACTTTGTTCTTTATAATTTGAATTTTTTTCATTTAAACGGTTTTTTAATGATAAATCATTACTACTTATTGTTGCTTTTAAATTTTCATTGATTTTTAATATTTCTATCTTTGCTCTTATTAAACATTTCCATCTTGATCTACTTTTAAAATAATTAAATGTATTTGAAAATACATTTTCAATTTCTTTATTTTTTTCAAAGGGAAAATTATTTTTTTCTAACCAATTTTTTAAAAAAGTAAATTTTTCTTTTTGTTTATAATCTCTTATTTCTGCAAAAAATGAATTTAATTTTTTAAAAGATTTTTCTATATAAAATAATAATTCTTTATAAATTACTTCAATTATTTGATAATCTCCTGTTAAAGGAGAATTTTTTAATTCATTTGATGATAAATCAAATTCTTGTAAATAATTATAAAATTCCAAATTATTTAATTTTTTACATTGATTTAAAATATCTAAAATTATTTTACTTTCAGTTTTGGAATTTTCATTGATAAAACCAAAAATAATACTAAATAAATTTTTAGTAGAAAAAATTTCAGTAAGTAAACTAGTTAAACAAGAATTTAATCCAGTAAATCTAATTAAATCTTTTTCATTCATGCTTTCAATAAATATTTTTAATAATTTCAAAGGATTATTTACTAATTTTTTTTTTTCATCAATATCTAAAAGTTCTAATTCATCTTCTACATTAATAAAAGAAAATGTTCTTAAAATTTCAATTTGTTTCTCTGATAAAGAATTATTATTATTATTTAAAAAACGAAAAAATTTTAAACGAATTATTAAAATTCCATTTTCTTCAATCATTTCATTTGTTAAAATAGAACTATTTGCAAATCCTTTTTTTCTACTTTCTTTAATATTTGTATTTATATCATCAATAATACAAAAATTATTTTTTATAATTGATTCTGGAATTATTTCTCTCTAATAAATTAATTATATTCTTACATATTCAATACTAAATTTATTATTTGTAATTTTAAATAATTCAACTAAAATATTTTCATATTGTTTATTATTATTCATCATATCACAAATTGTTTGAAAAGAATAATTAAAAAAAGAGTCATTTCCTAATAAATTTTTTGGACTTTTTCCAAATAAAAATGTTGAAGAACCTAATTCATTTTCTCCAAGTGTTAAAAATAAAATATTTTTTTGATTTTGAATTAATTGAGAAATCATTGAACTCAAACTACTTGAAATTAAAAAATTATTATCACAATCAGAAAATATATAATCATATTTATAATTGTTTATATTATTATTACTCTCTCCTAAAAAAGATATATTTTCTCTATTTTCATCAAAAAAAATTATTCTTTTTTTATTTTCTGAATCAGGTTTATTTATTAATTTAACAAATACTTTATTATCTTCATTTAAATAACTATAATTTTATATATATACAATTATTTCAAAACTTACGTATTGTTTGAAGAATTAGAATAAGAAAATTTTTGTTTTGAAGAAGAATTTTTTGAATTATCCATATTAATTATTAAATATATATATAATATACTTTTTTAATTACAAAATAAACATTTTAAAAAATAATGAAAGAAAATTCCAATAATAATAATTTTCCAATTGAAAATGAAATAAAAACAAGAAATTTAAGAAATGTAAAAAGAATAAGTTATTATGAAGATTTTTCAAATTCAGATGAAATTGAAGATGAATATAATGAACAAGAAGAAAACAGAGAAAATCATAAGTCAAAAATATTTCATAAAAGAAAAAGAACTCAAAAAGAAAATCATTCAGAGAATGAAAGTGAAATCAACACAAATAAAAATAAAAATGAAAATTCTAAAGAAAAGAAAAATTTTTCAAATTTAGGAACAATAATAAACATAAAAGAATTAAAAACTCCATTAAGCAATACTCAAATAATATTAATGTTATTAGAAATATGTTTAAATAGTTCAAATTATGGAATAAATTTAGATAATAGTTCAAGATTATTTTGGGAAAAAATAGCAGAAAAAAAAGAAGACTTTTCAGTTTTAGAACAATTTAAACCTGAAACTTTAAGAAAATATTGGAGAAGATTAAGAACAACTAAAAAATATAAACAAATAATTTCTGATGTTAAAGAATATGAAAATAAATTAAATGAACAAAACATGAAATTATTATCTAGTATAAATGCACTTTGTGATTTTGTTTTACAACCATATAAAGGAATTGATTATTATATTGAAAAATATACTATGAAACATCCTATTAAAAAAAAAGAAAATAAAATTGAAGAACCAATTGATAATATTGCTAATACTTTAAAATTAGAATTTAAGGATAAAAGTTTAGATGAAATTATTAAAATTTTATATATGGTTAGTGGAGATATTAAAAAAGCTTATTTAATTTTAAAAGATAAAGAAAATTTTGGAAAATTAGCTTTTGATGAAAAAGATGATATTATTGTTCTTGGAAATGATAATGTAAAAGAATATAATGAATTAGCAAGAAATAAAGGAAATGATAATATTTTAGAAAGAAGAAGTTTTCTTTTAAATATAGTGGATAATTAATTTAAATTTTATTTTGATAAAATAATAATTTATATTTTTTTTAAATTTTTTAATTTTAAATATTTAAACAAAAATATTATGGATAGTGATCCCTCTTTTAAAGATGTTGTTTTTATTTTTGATAATACTTTTAAAAAATATAATGAAAATAGTAATGTAAAATTTTGGAAATTTTATGATATTTCTAATAAAAGAATATTAACTTTTATTATTGAAAATAATGAATTATTTATTTGTTTTCACCAAAATATTTTTGGAAGCTGCTTTTTAGGAAATTTAGTTTTTACTGAACCAAAATTTATTATTATTAAAAAAATTGATCCAGTTATCATTTTAATTGGTATTATTTATTCAACAAATGTAGACAAAAATGCTATTTTAATTGAAAATATTATTCATAATTATATTGAAATTTTAAAAGATTTAAAAGAACTAAAAGATAACAAAGATATTATTGATAAATCTAAAATTTTTTTAAATAAAATATTTGAACTTTATACAGAAAAATTATTATTTATTTGTGATATGAAAGAAAATATAAATATAGATGATAATAATTTTAGTTATCAATTTTTAGAAAGTAAAGTAATTAATTATTTGATGAATAAAACTAGATTAACAAAAGAAGATGAAAAAGAAATTTTTGAAAATAATAATTTTACAGATAATGAAAAAGAAATTATTAAAAAAAGAAAATTAACTGAAAAATGTGAAATTATTGGCGCTTTTCTCCCTAAAAATATTTATAATAATTTATTAATTAATTTAAATTTAAGTGTAAAAGAAAAAAAAGAAGAAAATGAATTAAAAAGAGTATTTGAAAAAGGAAAAAAAAAAATTAAAGAAAAAAAAAATACTAAAAATAAAGAACCAAATAAAAATCAAGGAAAAATTGAATCTTTTTTAAAAAATAAAGATCAATAAGTTCAATATCAATATTTAAAAATATTAAAAAATATTAATTAAATAATAATAATAATTAATTTAATAAATAAATTTAATTTTTATTAATCTTTAAAATATTAATGTCAAATGAAATAAAGAAATATTCATTTTTTAAACCTCTTGAAAAAATATGTGATATAAAAGGAGAATATTCATATTATAGTTTATCAAATTTAAACATATCAGATATAAAAGTATTAGGAAAATATATTTATTTATCATGTCGTATAAAAAAAGCAAAAAAAAATTCAAATAATATTCAATCAACAGAACCAAGTATTCTTCAAATTCAACATTCAAAAATAATATCTGAATTTAATAGCATTTACAATAAAAATATTTTTGATTTTAAACCAATATTAATTGATTCAATTTCATATTTAATAACATTAGGAACAGATTTTAAAGAAGTTTCAATAGGAAATGATAGAACATTTTTAATGATTCCATGTGTAAAAATTTTTCCAACAATATTAAATGTAAATAATGATGATGAATCATTTAGTAATTTAATAAGAACAATTAATTTAATGAAATATATAAATCATGATGAAATATATAATAAAAATGATTATATAAGAAATATAGAACCAATAACAAATATTAATTGTTTTGAAGTTTCAGATGATGGAACTTTTATTGGTATTGGTTTAGAAAAAGGAGAAATTATTATAATTAAAGATTTATTTGATTGGGATAATGATAAAGGAAATAATATTTTTTATTTACCAAAATCAACTATTGATAATATTACAAATATTAAATTTTGGAATAATCCAAAAAATAATTGTACTATTTTATATTTAACAACAGTTAAAGAAATTTATTATTATGAATTAAATAATAAAACTTTTTATCAAATGAATTCTGATTTTGGTTGTTTAAAAGGTTGTATTTCAATTGATAAAGAATTAAATAAAATTATATTAATTTCTCCTTTTGATAATTCAATTGCAGAATTAATTAATTTTGAAAAAGGAGGTTGTTGGTTATTAGAAGGAAAAAAAAGTAATTTACAATTATATAAGAATAATATTGCTTTTATTAATAATTCTAGTAAAATTGTTGTTTATGATCCTAATAATAAATTGGTTATTTTTAATAAAGAAAAAGAAGATGAAAGTGAAGTTTTTTTGAATATTTTTACTCTTCCTGAAAACAATTTGATTTATTATTTAAGACAAATAAAAAATGATGATAAAATAATAAAAGAAATAATTGTATATAAAGAAATACATCAAGATTATAAATTAAAACAATTTTATGATAATAATGATTATTCATTAGCTTTAAAATATATAAAACAATTTCCAAATTTATTTAATCAAGATATTAAATATGAAATAATTAAAAAAAATGGTGATTATTATTTGTCAAAAGGAGATTATAAAAGTGGTGTTAATGAATATATTAAAACAATTGGTTATTTTGATCCATCTGAAATAATATCTAATTTATTAGATGGTTCTAGAATGGATTTTTTAATTATGTATTTAGAAGAAATAAATAAAAATGAATATAATATAAAAGAGGAAAAAAGAAATTATTACATATCACTTCTTATTAATTGTTATATTAAACAAAAGAAATTTAAAAAATTAAAAGAATTTATTGATAAAGCTTATTTGAATAAACAACAATCTATAATTAAAAATGTTATTAAAATTTGTAAAGAAACTAATCAAGTAGATTTAGCAATGACAATTGTTGAAAAAGGAAAAATCAATGATATTAAAATTGAAGTTTTAATTGAAATGAAAAAAGATTATAATCAATCACTAGATTTATTAATAAAAGAAAAAAATATTTTAAAACAATTTGAATTAACAATGAAGTATGGTGATTTATTATTAGAAAAAAATAAAGAAAAAACATTAAAATTATGTTATCAAATTTTAAATCATTTAATTAATATTAAAAATGGGAAAGAAGTAATTGTTGGAAATCAAAATTACATAGATAAAGTAAAGCAAATAAAATATGATGATCTAATAAATTTATTTATATTAGATAAATATGAAAATATAAGAGAAAATATGTTAAATTTCATAATTGAAAATGATAAGAATTGTAGTTGTAAAATAATTTATAGAAAAATAGAAATTTCTCTTGTTAAATATAATCAATTTGAATTAAATAATGAAAGTAAATTACAAAATCCATATATTGAAGATATAATAAATATATTAAAAAATAAAAATAAACTTGAAAAAATTGATAAAAAATATATAATGACTCTATTTATAACATATAATTTTACAGAAGGAATTATTTATTTAAATGAAATATTCAATGATCAAATGAGATTATTACAAATTTATATGGAAAAGAAAAATTATGAAAAAATATTAAATATATGTGATAGTTATGGACAAAAAAATAATGATATATATTTTCAATCATTATATTATTTTATTAAAAATTATTCAGAAGATAATTCAATAGAAAAATATATTGATATGTTATTAGCAAGATTATATGAGAAAGGTTTATTAACTACTATTGCAATAGTAGAAATATCAAAAAAATTACAAAATCATATGAAATTTTCAATTATTAGAAAATATATTTCTAATGTATTTAAAGATAATTTAATTACTTTAGATTCAGGTAAAAAAGAAAGAGATCAAATATTTGAACAATATAATAAAATAAAATCAGAAATTGAAACTATTAAAAAGAAAAAAACTTTTATAATAAATAAAGATTGTGATATTTGTAATCAAAAATTATTACCAAAAGATGAAATAATTTGTTTTTGTTGTAATCATTCTTTTCATAATTTGTGTTATAAAAAAAGTCTTGAAATTTCTAATATTTTTGAAGATATTTGTCCACAATGTATTAATAAAAATAATCAACTTTCTCAAAGAATGAAACAAAGTATTGAACAATCTAATAATCATAATAATTTCTTTATTGAATTACATTCTAAACCAAAAAAATTTGAATTAATTACTAAATATTTAGGTAAAGGAATATTTAAATTTAATTAATTTATTATATAAAAAAAGAATATAAATATATTTGAATTGTACTGAAATAAATTATTTAAATGAAAATTTTCATTTAAATTAATATAGTCATATATAATTATAAAAAAAATATAAAAATATAATTAAAAAAATTTTAATTTTTAATTAAATCATGCTGATATTATTTAAAAAAAATTTTATAAAGAAATATAGTGACTAATTTTTTAATAATTTTTAAAATTAGTTTATTTTAAATAATATTATTTTAAATATGATTGAAAATGATTTATCATTTGAAGAAAATACAAATAATATTAATTATATATTTCATGATTTTCCTTTTACAAATCATTTTGATAATGAAAATCTAAGCTTATTCCAAGAAGATTTACAAAATAATAATTTTCTTAAAAATGATAAAGATAAAAATCAAGATTTAGAAACAGAAAAATTATTAATGAAAAAGAAAGTTGAAAAAGCAAAAAAAATGTTTAATATTAAAAAAAATAATAATAATAATAAAAATATACTTTTTAAAGCAGAGAATAAAAAAGACTTAGTTTTAAAAGAATTAATTTTAAAAAATGAATTATTAAAAAAGAGAAATAGAATTTCAGCTCAAAAAAGTAGGAATAAAAAGAAAGAAGAATTAAAATTATTATATGAACAAAATGAAAAATTAAAAAATGAAGTTCAAGAATTTCATAATAAAATAGATTTACTTTGTTCTCATTGTAAATGTTTTTTTCATGAATATAATAATGAAAATAATTCAGAATATAATTCAAATAATATAAATATAAGTAATGATACTACAAATTATATGTCCTCTTTTTCTTATATTTCAATTCAAAGAATTTTTTCTTTTTCTTTTTTAGCAATTTTTACTATGTTATTTACTTTTATTTTATATGAAAATTATGATAAAAATAAATTAAGAAAATTAGAAATAAAAATGATTGAAGAAAAGAAAATTATTAATAATTATACTTCAATAAAAAATTATCCAAAAATTATTATTGATGACCATATTTTAAAAAAAAATTATTATATGAATTTTGATGATTATTTAAAATTGACTAATAACAATAAAGATATTTGTCATATTGATTCATATATTAATGTTGAAAAAGAAATAAATTCAAATAATTCAAAAAAATTAAATACAACAATTAATTATAATTCAGTTTATTTTAAAATGTTTATGCCTTTATGTGATAAAGATGAAAGCAAACATTCACATTCTGATTATTTTTTTCTAGAAAAAATTGATAATGAAAATAAAAATTTTGAACAAGATTTTTATTATGAAGTTAAATGTAAAGTTATGGATTTTTCTAAAGTATTAAAAAAGTAATTAAAGTGTTTATTTATCTAATATAAAGAATTTAATTCATTTATAATTTTAAATAAATAATTTGTTAAATAATATATTATTTATTTTATAATTTACAAATAAATTAATTAAAAAATTATATTACATTATATTTTATTTATTTTTAAGCATTTTATTAAACAAATTAAATGGAGTATCTTTTTCATTTCTTGATGTCAAAGGATATTTTTTATGTGATTCTATTTTTAATTTTTTTCTTAATTTTCCTAAACTCATTGAGGTTTCTTTATATATTGTTTTTATTAATTCAAAACTTTTATTTGGAATTTCTTTTATTTTTGGTTTAGTTCTTTTAGTATTTTTACTATTATTTTTATTTTCTCTTGGTATTATTACCCTTTTTCCTTTATTATTATTATTATTTTTAGTATTTTTAATTTCTTTATTTTTATTCTCTTCTTTTTTTATTATCTTTTTTTCATTTGTTAAATTTCCATTTGTTGAATTAATATTTATTGTGATACTTGGAGGATTTGTATTTGTATTTGTTGTTGAATTATTATTATTATTAATTGATATTTGTTTATGAATTCCTATTTTTTTATTATTATTATTTTTTAAATCATATGAAATTTTTTCATCTTTTATTTTTTGATTATTTGAATTTATTGTTTTTTTCTGATTATTTAAATTAAATTGAATTTTAGAAACTTTATGTTGTAAATATGAATATTGATTTGTATTTTGTGAATTAGGATTTAAATAATTTCCTTTATTTTGATTATTTAAATTATTATTTGAATTTTTATTAATAATATTTTTTCCAGTCTGATTAGAATAAGTATTAACTCTTTTTTTTATTGATGTTAATTTACAAGCATTACCATTTTTATTTAATTTTGCTAAATTTAAATTTAAATTTATATTATAAATTGGAGAAACTAAATGATTAATATTATTTTTTTTATCACTTATTATATTTGGTGATGTAAATAATGGATGATTAAAAATTTCATGTCTTTTATTTTTATTTGGTTTATTATGACATTTACTATTATTTCCACTTTCATTTTTATTTTTTGAATTTGAATTTTCTCTCTTTGAATTATTCATAATGTTTTTATTTGAAGATTGTATTTCAAAAGGAATTTTTTTCTTTTGAATTAAAGTTTTAAATCTATTTGAATTAGTTCTATTACTTAATTGATTCTTTTTTGGATATTTTACTATTTTTACTATATTTTCATTTGATTTTAATTTATTATTAATACATATAATATGTTTAGATGCATTTGCTCTTGTTGTTGATAAGTGATTATTTAAATTTTGAGGAATTATCATATTTGTTGTTTTTTCTTTTATTACTTTTGATATTTTATTTTTTACTGTTTTTGTTGTTTTTAAATAATTATTTGAATAATAATTTGATTTTTTTTGTCTATCACTAATATTTTCTTTTGTCTTTATTTCTTTTTCAACATCTTTTTTTTTATTTATTGTATCTAAATTATTAATATTTCTTAAATCTAATTTTTTAATTTCTAAAATTTTTCCTTTTTTTGGTAATTTTGCTTTATTCGATATATTTTTATAATTTATAATTGTCTCAGAAACCCTTTCATTATGTTTTATTTCATTTTTATTTGAATATTTTTTTTTTTTTTCATCACTATTAAATATTGATTTACTTATTTCTAAATCATTAAAAACAATTTCATATGAATTATTTCTTATTCTATTATTCACATTAAAAAAACTATCTTTATCAAAAAGAATATATTTTTCATCATTATCAATATTATGTATTAATTCACTTAAATTATTTAAATTATTATCATTTTGTATATTAACATAACTATTAATAGTAAAAGTTAAAGTATTATCTGAAATATCACTAGGATTAATAATATGAGTAAACTCAAAATTTTCTTCATTTTCATTATATTCTAAATCTTCATTTTCTTCGAGTATTTCTAAATATTTTTTCTTTTTTTTAACATTTTTTATCATAATTTTAACAATATCTTCCATATTAAAATATACAGGAGAAAATAAAGTATATTTTTCATAATAACCTGTAATTTTTGGTAATCTATTTATTGATTCATGTTTATAATAAAATCTTTGTAAAAAATCATTTCCTGAATTATCAAAAATATAATCTTTTAATATACTTACAATATGTTTTTTTTCATCATATATAATATCATTTATTACTTTTTTGTTATATTCATTTACTGAAATATTATATTTTAATAAATGATTATTCATTTTTTTTTCTATTTTATTTAATAATTTTTCTTTATTTTCATTATTATTTTGTTCTTTTATTATTTTATGACTTCTTCCTCTTGATGCTGAATTATGTTTTTGTTTTTTATTTATGTTATTATTTGTATTTCTATTATTTGATTGGTTTCTAGAATTAAAATTTGAGCCTCTTGAATTAAACATTGATAGTTTATCTTCTAATTTTTTTGGTTTTATTTCTCTTGAAGACCTTAAATTTTGCATTATTAAATTAAATAAAATTGATTAATATTATTCAATTCATTTAATTTATTTATAAAATAAAGCAAATCAAATAAATATTTTTTTAAAATAAATTTAAAAAACAAAATAAATTACAAATATTAAAAATAATTAATTTATTATTTTTAATATATATTTATAATGGAAAATGAGTTAATGATATTAATAATAATGATAGAATATTTTACCAAAGAGATTAAAAATATATAGTAATAATAAATGATTAAATATGTGATATATTAACAAAAGAATGTTTGAGTTTTTTGATTTAAATGTATATTTGTAATATTTTAAAATTTCTTTAAATTATAAATTTAACTTTATTTTTTTATTATTTAACACAATTAATATTTTAAATAGTTCAAATAAGGCTTATTTTTTATTTAAATAATAACAAATTAAATTTTTTAATGATTTTTTTTAAATAAAAAAATTAATTTTCCTATTTAATAATCAATTAAAATCCCCTTTTCAATAATTATTTCATTGTTTTATTCATTTAAACTTTTATAAATTTTTCCTTTTTTTTTTAATATTTCCTTATATTTATTTTTAATTTTTTAATTATATTATCTTCTTTTTATATAATCTTTTATTTTATATTACATATTAATTTCCAATCAATCATATCTTTAAAATTCCATATATCATCTCTTTTCATTTTTAAAAACTTTTTTCTACAATAAACAACTTTAATATTATTAAAAAATCCTAAATTAAAAGGTGAATTTTGAGTACCACTTAATTTTTTCATATAATTAATTTTATGCCAAGCATAATTTTCATAAGTAGTTTGATTAATAATTAAAATTTGAAATTGAAAAGTAACTAAAGAAAAAATAAAAGAAAACAATAAAATACTAATAAGTAAAATAATAATTAATAACCAATTTTTTCTAAAAAAATCTTTTGATTTTTGAGCATAATCAAAATGAAAAATTAAATAAACATCACAAAAACAAATTAAAAAGGAATGAAAAATAATAAATAAATGAAATAAATATTTATTTTTTTCACCAATACAATTATTTACATAAACACAATGATGATCAAAAGTACCAACACAATAACCACAAATTTTACAATGATATCCTCTTAATGGAATTTCCATATAACAATCTGAACAATAATTTCCTACTAAATAATTATTTTCTATTATTTCATCATTTTGATTTGAATTTAAATTAGTATTTTCAAAATTTTTCCCCATTATTCCACTTATATTTCTTCTTGAACTAATTTGAACAATTTCTTTTTTATTTTCATCATTATTATTATTATTATCATTAATGTTATCATTATTGTAATTATTATTATTATTATAATTATTAATATTAATATTTTTTTTATTTTCATTTTTTTTTTTATTTCCTTCAGTATGACAATTTTTAATAGTATTTTCAATAACAGATTTTTTATCTTCAATAGAAACAATTAAAGTATTTTTTGACTCAGCTCTTTCATGACCTAATTTATTTTGTGATAAAATATTATCTGTAGTAGTAATATATTCAGTCTTTGCTCTTTTATTAATTTTACTATTAGAATATGAACTATTATCTCCAATTGAATCTGTTTGTTCATTTTTATTCTATATTTAATAATAATTTAGGTACTTCATTATAATGAAAAGAATCTTTATTATTAAATTTGAAAAATCCTGGATCTGAAAATGATAGAATTAAAAAAATAATATGACCTATATAAAGTAAAAAAGGAAATGTTATTTTTAATGATAATGAAAATTTTGAATATAATTTTATATAAAATGAATAAAATAAAAAGTGTGTTAATAATATATATATTATAAAAGTTTTTATTTCTAAATAAATAATAAAAAAATAATATTTACTTTTTAAAGTTTTATTTGTAATAAAACTCTTATTTTCTTCTAATTGATTTGATTTATTTTTTTCATCTTTCATAATAATAATAAATATTAATTATTTAGTAAAAAATAAAAAATGATATAAAATAAAAATATAAATCAAAAGTTTAATTCATACATTAAAATAAAATGTTAATTACAAAATTCTTCAGCAGGTAAAATAGTAAATTTAAACTCTACACTATTTTCAGGATATTTGCTATTATTACTTTTATCAGATTTAAACAATCTAATTTTTAAAACAGAATCTCTATTTTTTTTATTTAATTCTAAAACATTAACTTTACATTTTATTTCATCATTTGGATGAACTGGTTGATAAACAATATAAGTAGTACAAGTTAAATTTCCTTTATTATCAACTTTGGTATCTATTTTTTCATTAGAAACTTTAAATGGAGGATCCCAAGTATAATTTCCTTTATTAACAAGAGTAAAAAAGAAATAATGTTCTTTTTTTTCTTTCATTACTTTTACATTTAAATTTTCATCTTCTTTTTTTGCTAATAAATAATCATTTGGATTTTTACTTCCTTTTTCTTTTGGAATATAATTTTTTAATTCTATTTCATAAGTGAAACTTTCTTCATCTCCATTATTATTTAAATAATTTGATTCTTGAAGACAAAGATCTGGATTTCCTGCAATTTTAGCAAAGAAATATATTTGTTTTTTTTCATCTTCATTTTTAATACCAAAATAATCAAAACAAGTTTCTTTCAATTCATTAAATTTTTCTGGTAAATTTATTACATGTACTTTTTTTATATTATCTTTATTTGTATATGATATTCTCATTTCATCTCCACTTTGCATTTTTTTTATTATATAAACTATTTTTAATTATTATATTTTAAATAATAAATAATATTAAAAACAAATATGTTTTATATAAAAATAAATTATATTTATTATTTTTTATTTTAATAAATTTCTAAGTTTTTGAATTCCTTTTTCATTTTTATTAACATTTATAGTATTTAAAATACTTCTTAAAATCTTTTCTTTACTTTCAGGATCCATATCTTTAGCATCAACTCTTTTAATACTAGTAACATATATTGAATCATCTTTTAAAGAATTATTTTGACTATAATTCATATTTAAATAAGGAAAATAACTTTTTTTTTTTTCAATTTCGCTTTTTTTTTTTTTTTTAATTTCATTTTTAACTACTTTAAGTTGGTCAATAAAAAAATTTTCAACATCAACTCTATCATTAATAATTTCTTTACTTATTTGTTTTACTTCATTTAATTCTTTATTTTTAGCTTCTAATTCCATTTTTAAAACTCTAATTTCATCTTCATCATCTTTAACAATAGAAGTATATTTATTATTTAAATCATCAAATTGTTTTTTATATTCCATTTGCATTTGTTCAATTAATTTTTCTTTTTTTTCAATTTGATTATTTAATTCTTTATTTTTTTTCTTATTATTTAATTGAATTTCTCCACATTTATTAAGAATATCATCATTATTTTCCATATCTAATCTATAATCTCTATTTTCTTCTTTTAAAGCTTCATTTTTTGATTTATAATCTAAACATTCTTTTATTTTTGTATCAAATTTAAATTTTAATCTTCTATAAACAGTAAATAAATCAGTTGATAAGAGTTCTTGATTATTTTGTAAAAATTTTTCAAAAATTTCTGTAATTTGTTTTAATTTTGAATGATGCATAAAATGTAATTCATCAATTCTATGTTCATAATTTTGAATAGTAATCTCATGTACACTTTTTAATTTTTCAATTTCTTTTGTTAATTTTTCTTTTCTAAATTCTAAATTATTTTTTTTCATTCTTTGTTTTTCTAAATTTTCTTTTACTTTTTCCATTTCAGCATTAACTTTTTCTATAACTGCCCTTTGTTCTGTTTTAACTTCTTCTACTTTTTTTTCAAAATTTTCTTTACATTTTCTTTCAAAATCTTCCCTTTCTTCTATATTTTTTGTTATTTCCATATTTAAATATGCATTTTCTCTTGTTTTTTCATCTAAATTATCTGTTATTTTTTGAGTATTTTTTATGTAATCATCACTATTTTTTTTATAATCAAAATTCATTGATTTCCAATGATTTGTTAATCTATCTACTTCACTTTCTCCAACTCTTATTTTTCCACCTACTTCTTCTAACATAAATTCATTTGGATATTTTTGTACAGGAGGAAGTTCTTCTTTTTTATTTTTTTTCTTTGACATTTTTTTTTATTTTGTTTAATATTATTTTTTTTGAAGTTTTTTAAAATTTTTTTTAAGTTAGCAAAATAATTATATTCTAATATTAATTAACAATTTTATATAAATAAAATTATTAATTTGATTTTTCTTTTTACCAATGATTAATTATTATAAAATTTATACTCTATATTAAAAAAAAATAAAAAATATTTTAATATAACAATAAGGCTAAAAGGGTATAATAATTCAATTAATCAAAATACAATCTATAAATGATTTTTAAAAACTAAAATTATAATTAATTAAATCATATATTTATAATTTATATATGTACAGTACACTATTGAAACCATTTCCATGAAATTTTGAATAAAAAAACCAAAAAAAAAAAATTAAAAAAAATAAAATATAAAAATGAACTCCTCATTTCACAATATCAACAAAAAAGTATTTTTAACACTGAAAAAAAAATTAAAATTCCTTAAAAACATCATCATGATTATGGTCATTTTTTTGTAAATATTCATCTAATTCTCCACTAGAAGCATCTAAATAATTTTTCATAAATTGATAAAAAGGTGCATCAATATTTTCTAAATCCTTTTCTTTAATAGTTTTTTCAAATTCATAAAAACCTCTTAATTTAAAATTAAGTAATCCATCAAAATCGAATTTTTTAAAAAAAATCTCATTTTTAATTTTATTAAAAGAATTAATTCTTTTTTTTGGATTTTTTATTAATAACCCTTTAATAACCTCATTAATATCATCATTATTAGAATCATTAGGAAAAATAATTTGTTTATCAGTAATTTCTTTATAAATATTATTAATATCTTTTTCTCCATAACCAAAAGGAAGTTTTCCATAATACATTTCATAAAGTACTATTCCCATACTCCAATAATCAACAGAAGTATTATAATGTTTACCTAAAATAATTTCAGGTGCCATATAATGTGCAGTTCCTAAAAAAGAACTTGTATAATCTTTTCCAGTTATATCTTTTGCAATTCCAAAATCTATTACTTTAATATAACCATTGTATTGTAACATTAAATTATCTGGTTTTACATCACGATGGATTATTTTTTTCTTTTGTAAATAATCTAATACACATGCTAAGGATGCGCCATAAAATTTAGCTTCATTTTTATCTCTTTTTGTTCTTTTTGGTAAATTTAAATATTTTCTAAATGTTATTCCATCTACATATTCCATTAAAAAAAATAAATAATCTGATGTTTTAAATGTATTTATAATATTTACTATTAAAGGATGTTCTACACAAAACATTATTTTTTTCTCATTTATATATAAATTTGCCATTTTTTTTGAAGCATTCATTTCTTGAATTTCTGCAGTTTTAACTGCAAAAAATCTACTTTTATCATGTACTAAATATACTTTTCCATAAGCACCACTTCCTAAATCTTGTAAATAATATAAATTATCAAGTGAAGTTTTTAATTCTTTTACTTCTAATATTTTTCTTAATGGTTGACTTATTATATCATCTTCATCTATTATATTATCATAATCTTCTTTATTAATATAATAACATTCTACTTTTTTTGATGCTGCTATAAAATTGCCTTTTTTATTTAAGCCTCTATGATGCCAATTTATATCTCCAAATGAATCATTTTTTTCTAATATTTTCATTACTGAATTTCCTATTTTTATTTCTACTGTTCCACTTTTAATTATGTAAAATTTATCACTTCGAGGTCCGTCTTTTATTATTATTTCTTCATTTGAAAATTGTTTATAATGTAAAACATTTGATATTTGAAATAATTTTATTAATGATAAAAATTTAAACATTGGTAATGCTTTTAATAAAGCCATTCTACCATAAAATGATAATTTACATTCTACAGATGGTAATATTAAATTTCTTTCTATTTCATTCCAATGACATTCAAATACTAAACATTCATCACATAAAATTATATATTTTAAATCGTGTTTATAATTAAGTGGATCTAAGAATAATTCTCCTTTTAAAATTAAACAATTATCCATTATTTCTGTTTCTTTTGTATATTTTCTATCTCTAGGTTCATCAAAATGAGGAGGTAATTCAGAAATAGAATTTTTATTCATTAAATTTACATTTAATGAATGTAAATCTCTTAATGATTTATAAATATAATATTCAATTTGTTCATTCATATTTAATTTTGGATAATACTTAAATAATGAACCTGAAATTGGAATTAATATTTTTTTTTCTTTTTGTGTTAAAATTACATCATGACAATAATATTTTAATTGAAATGAATTAAAAATTCTTACAAAATTTTCATCTAATCTAATATATTTTCCTAAAATATCATCTCTTTTTAAACTATATTCATAAACATTTTCTACAATTTTTTTATGACAATCACCAAAAATAGATTTAAATTCATCATAAGTAATTTTAATTAATAAACTTCCTTCAGTAGCAACAAAAGAATAAAGTGAAGTGTTTTCATGAAAAAGACCAATTTCTCCAAAAATTTCATTACAAAAAATTTTTTTAACAATATATTCTCCTTTCATACATAAAACAGTCCCTTCAATAATATAATAAATACAATTATTAATACTATCTTCTTCAATTAAAATATTATTATTTTTAAATTTAATTTTTACTGCCAAATCAGCTAAAGAATCTAAATTTTCTTTAGAAAAACCTTGAAAAAAAAAATGAGAAGATAATAAATCGACTTTATCTTTATGTTCATTATCATAAAAATCTTCAGCAATTTTTTTATATTTTTCAATAGGTAATTTAAATAAATAACATCTTTTAATAGTATATAAAAAACAAGAGTTTCTTGAATTTTTAACTAAAGCCCTTGTACCAATTCCAGAATGTTTAGGTAATTCATAATTAACAGAATCAATTGAATAACCTAATATTCCTTTATCAATCATATAATAAATATTAGAATCATTTTCTTCTTTATCATTTTCTTTATCTGATGAAAAAATTTTAATATTTGCCTTTACTCTTAAATAAATTATAGAATTAATAATTAAATTTATTGTCGATTCATTCATTTCAGGAATTATTAATTCTTCTTTAAATAATATAGTTTTTAATGTTTTTACTTGTTTTTCTGTTAAAGGAATATCAATTATTTCAATATCTTTTCTTGAATTTTGTGTTGTTTTTCCTCTTGAAATTGTATTAAAATTATTATTTATATTATTATTTTTAGGAGGAGAATTTATTAAATTTATTATATTTTTATCTGCTGTGAATAATACTGTTGCATTTGTTTTTTTTGCAGGAAGTCTTGAACATAATTCTTCATATTTCATTTTAAAATTACTTAAATTTGTTTTTACTTTTGATTGAACTGATGATTTAGAACGCATTTTTCTTCTTTTATATAAAGCAATATCATTTTCATAATTTTCATCTATATTTTCATTTTTAGTATTTTCATTATTTTTTATATTATTATTTGGATTATTATTATTTAATGAAATCGATATTGTTTTTCTTATTAAAGCTTTACTATTAATTCTTGTTAATGTTATATCATTATTATTCATTAAATTATTTTCAGGTACATTATTATTATCTGAACTATTTACTCTTTTTGATATTATCATTGTTTGGTTTTGGTTTGTTATTTTTTTTAATTTTTCTTTATTCTTTTCTAAAATATTTGTTTCAATTGATATTTGATTATTATTTGTATTTTCATTACTATTGTATTTATTTTCATTTTCAGATAATTTTTTTGGTTGATGTAATTGAGATGAATCTTGCTTAAAAATTGTTACTGTATTTAAACGTTCATTGAAATTATCATTTGCTAATTTTGCACAACAATTATTATGAAGTACACCCATTTTTAATAATTAAAAATATGCTAATTTATTATGGAAAATTACACATTATATTTTTATTTATTTATATTTTATTTTGAATATTATTTAAAATAAATAAAAAATTAAATAAAATAATGTTAATTTAATATAAATTAATTATATTCAGGTATTGTTTCAACAAAATGATGTAAAGCTTTAGTGAATTCTACAAAATATTTAAAAAAATTCCAAGTTTGATATTCATTTAATTTTTCATAATCTTCTTCACTTATAACATTAATATAAGTAGATAAAAAATTAATAATTTCTCTTAAATTAACTTTAACACATTCAATGGCAGTAATGAAATTTTCAGCTTTATCATCAGGTAAAAATAACTGTAAAAAGTTCTTTTTTGATTTAATTAAAAGTGACTTACTTCCATTAACAAAAAAAGGATATTTAAAAGGAATATTTAAAGATTTAGAAATATAATTAATTAAATTTGCAACATTTCCCATCATAGCACCATATAATTTTCTTATTTCTTTATTCTCTTTTGATTTATTTTGAATTGTTTCATTTCTTATTTGATCACTTGTTATTGTTTTTTCATTATAAAAATCAGGAATATAATATAAACTTTGTACTGTTTGATTAAAAAAAGCAAATATTATTTCTATTATTTTTTTATTTACTAATGTATCAAAAACAAAATTGTATTTTCCTATTTTTTTTATTTCATTTTCATATGAATTTTTCTGAGATAAATAATCTGATTTTCTAGAATCATATGTAATTTTTGCTACTGAGACATTTTTATTTTTTTGATTTGTAATATCTAAAATTTGTTTATTTATTTCTTGAAATAATAAAGTTTTTTCTTTTATTTTTTTTAATTTTTCTTTTAATAATTCAATTTCTCTTTTTTTTTTCATTAAATGTTCAAATTTAATATAATTTTTAGGTCTTTTATCAATAAAATCTTCATTTTGTTCATTTTTTAAATTAGGTTCAGAAAAATAATGATACATTTGAAAGTTTTGAATATAAGTTTGATTCATTTTATTAGAATCTTTTTTATGTTCAATATTTGTGCTTTTATTTTGAAATTTAAAAGTTCTATTCTGTCCATTAAATAATAAATATTTATCTTGTGTCATTCTTCTTTGCATATTTAATTCATCTGTAGATTTAAAATTTATTTTATTAAAAGTTATTGAATCTATTATTTCATTATTTTCATCATAAAGTTCTTTTGTAGTAAAAATTCCAGTTGAAAATTCAAAAAAAATAAAAGGATAAGTATAAATTTGAGCTGATGATAAATTTTTAGCAATAAATTTTAAATTTCCAAAATTAATATCAAAAGATAAAATTTCCTTATTTTTAGAATCTAAAAGACTTAATTTATGAAAAGCATTATTTGTATTTAATAAATAATCACTGAATTTTTTATGCGAAAAATCTAATTGAAATCTTGGTATCTAAATAAATAAAAAAATAAAATAAAATATTATATTTTACAATAGTTAATTCAGTTGGATTTGATTTTATTTGTTCATCAGTGACATAATTTTTAATTTCTAATGTATAATTATCTATATCTAAAGATAAAGAACGAAAACTAATTGCTAAAAAAACAACATCGCGATGTGAAAAACGAATCATTCTTTCTTTTTTTTTTTCTTCATTCATAATTTAAATTACTTAAATAAATAAAAATAAAAATATATAAAAAATATAACAATAAAAATAAAAAATAATTTTTAAAATAAAATGAAAATGTCACATTTATTTTATTTAATATTATCTCATTTAAATTACATAATAGCAAACATAAACTTCGAAAAGATAAAAATACCTCAATTTCAAAAAAAACAAAATCAAACTCAAAAAAATATCTTACCAAAAATAACAATAAACAAAACAGAAGATAAAAAAATAAGAAAAATAGATGATTCAGCAACTTGTGATTCAGCAAGTTCTTATGCAAATTCATATGATGATTGTTCTAAATTTAATAATGAAGAAAATAATACAATTTGTTGTTATGTTACTGGAGTCTCAGGATCAACTGATAGTTCTGGTTGTTTAGAAGTTCATATTTTATTTTTAAATAAAACACTTGAATATAGTTCAGATAATGTAAGTGGAAAATTAATTTGTACATCTTCTAAATCTAATAGTTTCTTTTTATCATGTTTTTTATTTTATTTTATTGTTATTTTTGTTTTTTAGTATAAAATAAATTTTTATAATATTTGTTTCTTTATTTATAAATTTTTTTAAATTTTGAGTAAATTGTGATATATATAATATATTGTAATTTATATAAAATTTATAATTTTTTATAACCTATTTTTTATTATAATATACCATAAATTCAATTCAAAATATTTTACAAACACAACTACAATTTTTATTTTTTAAATTGATTTTTTTTTTAAATATATAATCATTTTCTTGTACAGTTGTTTCTTTTCCAAATTTATCATTTTTAATATCTGATTGATTTTGACTTTTATCAAATAATGTTATTGAACTTCTATTAATTCTTTTTAAATATGAATCATTAATATTTCCTTTTGATATATTTATTTTTTTTAATTTTGGTTTATCATTTTTATTAATATTATTTTCTACTTTTTCAAAAGCTAATTTTCTTATTTTATGTTTTTTATTTCCTATATTAATTGTTTTATTTATATGCTCTTTAGTATTAATTTCAAAATCTAAAAATTTCATTTTAGATAAATCAAGATGAAATGCTGTTTTTAAATTTACACGACTTTTTTCTTTTTGAATAGGATTTTTAATTGGGAAATTATCATTTAAAAATGTATTTTTTGTAGATATACAATGATTCTGAGATAAAACTAATGTATCATTTGTAAATGTCATTGAATCCATTTATTAATAATTTTTAAATTTCTTTTTTTTCTTTTTACAGTAAGGATATAGTGGAATAAAAAAAAAATGAAAAATAAATAAATATAAAAAGTAAACATTAAATAATATATGTCAATTATTTTGATTGAAAGAATTCAAAATTTAAAAAAGTAAGACACAAAAAAATACAAAAATAAATAAAAAAAAAATATTAAATAAAAAATAAAATAAAAATGAGTTGGAATGATTATATAACAAATCATTTAATATCAACAACAGATTCATATAATCACATATTAGAAAATGTAGTAGAAGAAGCATCAATAATAGGAAGGCAAGATGGAATTGAATGGGCATCAACAGAAAATTTTTCAATACAAAAATATAATATTACAATAGAAAATATAGGAGAAATTGAATTAAATGAATATGAAAATATAAAAAATGCATTTGAAAATAAAGGTGAATGTAATAAAGAAGGAGGAATAAGATTAAATAATATTAAATATTATATTATTAATTATGATATTGATAATAATAGTTTGTATTTAAAAAAACAAGGCGGAGGTGCCGTTATTGCTATGACTAATTTAACTTTTATTATTGGTACTTTTAATAGTGAAAAAAAAATGAAAAAAGATGGAGTTGAAGAAAATCAAAATATTGGAAATTGTGCTAAAGTTGTTGAAGAACTTGCTAAATTTTTTATTGGGGTTAATTATTAAAACAATTTTTTTTTTAAGGTATCAAAAAAAAATTTTTTTATAATGAATTAATATAGGATTTTTTTTAATTTTTTTTTATTTGAATAATTTGATTTCTGATAATCCTATACATTTACTTATTTCTTGGAATATATCTCTTATTAAGATTTTTATTTCTTTTTCTTTTGTTAAAATAAAATCTGATAAAATTGGTTGAAGGAAAAACAAATGAATTTTTTTTGATTTGGAAATAACATCTAAAATTGTTACATTATTTATATTTTTATTTTCAATATTATTATCATTATTAATATTATTATTAATAATCATTGTTTTATCATTATTATTATTATTATTATTATTATTATTTTTATTATTATTATTATTATTATTATTTTTATTAATATTATTATTACTTAATAAATTGTTATTATTTTTTTCATTTAATATTGAGAGAAAATCAGGATATAAATCTAAATTTTTAATCTTTTCTAAAATTTCTTTCATTTCATTAATTCTATTTCTAGATAAAGGCATATCACCACTTTTCATTTCATCTTCTAAAAACTTTTTTAAAACACCTTCAAGTCTTTTGATTAAAATAGGAGTACACATTTTAGAAATTTTAATTTTAATCTTTATAAAATTTTCTAAATTTTCTTCATTAATTTTATCTTTATTTAACCTTTTAATTTCACTTTCAGTATGATATTGGCATAAATCAAATAAATTTAAAATGCAAATTTTTCTAATTTCAAATAAATTATTATTATAACTTGAATATTCTAAATTACAACCTAAATCAAGTAAATTTAAAAGTTTTGATTGAATTGATTCTGATAAATAAAAAGATTTTGGTATTAAAATATTAACATTAAAATTAATTATTTGTATTTCAATATCAACTGATGATTTAATTAAATCTTGTTGATAAATTCTATGTACTGAACAAAAACCAATTAAACTTTGCCTAAAAATACTTTCACAAAATTCTATTAATTTTAACCAAATTTCTTCATTATTATTATTATCATTGATTATTGATGTCATTATTTCTATAAATTCTGACATTATATTTTGAAAAAGTAATTGTTTATTATCTTTATTTTGTTTATTTGATTTTATTAAACTTTCTATAATTTCATTTTGATTTCTTGATAATATAAAAACTTTTATGTTATCAATAAAATTATATAATACTTTCTCATATTGGAAATTTTTATTTGAAAATATTGTTTTTATAGTCAAAATTGCTTTAATAAATAAAGCATAAGTATGAGGATTTAAATAATCATATTTACAATAATTAAAAATATATTCATATAATACTAAAATAATTTCATTAGATTTTGATTGGTTTGAAATTGATTCTATAAAATTAAAAATTTCATTTTCTAATGGAAATAATTTTTGAGGATTTTTATTTATTTTATTATTATCATATATAAATAAAACTGAAAATAACATTGTAAGAATATTTAAACATTTTTCAATATTTTCTTTATTTAGTAAATCATTATTATTTTGAAAAATTAATTTAAAATATTTAATAATTGATTCAACAATTTTTCCAGTTGTAATAGAACTAATATATTTTTTTTGATAATTTTCACTCATTAAATAATTAGTTATAGAATTAATATAATTCCAAAAAAGATCAATATCATTAATTATAAAATATGAATAATCTTTTAATTGAATATCCAAAATAGATTTTAAAATTTCAACAATAAACTCAGGTGAAGAAATTGGTAAAACTAAAATAATATTTTCAACTAAAGATTTAAAAATTACTTTTTTTTCATCCAAACTTTGTTCATTATCATTAACAAAAACTTTAATAATTTTAACAATAGAAAATAAAGAAATTATAGCATTTTCTTCCCATTCATTATCAATATCTTTTAAATTCATTTTCTCTTTATAAATATTTAAATTTGTAGTAAAAACTTTGAAAAAAATTTCATTAATAATAACTTTTTTATAACTATGAGAAATATTATGATATTTAGTAATGAAAATATCAGTAAAAACATTAATACCACTTTTTCTAACATCAGCTCTAAAATCGGAATTAATGTTAGTTAACTTAAAAAAAATTTGTCTCCAAATTTCTTGAAATAATAAATCTGGTGATTGTTGATTTTTTTTTAAATCTTCAAAAATTTCTTTTTGAACTTCAGTTAACTTAATTTTTCCACATTGAAAATTTTCTGTAATATCAGCACAAGACCAAAATAAATCAATAGCATTAAAACAAGTATTTCTATTACTATCATATAAAGCAAAAGAACCTAATAAACTTAACATTGGTATAATATTAAAAGGTGATAAATAGACTTTATAATCATTTAAAGTTTGTTTAATTAAATTAAATGTTTTATTAGAATTTGTATTTAATAAAATACTACATATTTCAATAAAACTTGCCCAACCAAAAGTATCCATTTTTTCTCCTGAAATTTGAATTATTTTATGTAAGTTTTCTATTATTTTGTCTGCTTTTTCTTTTGTAATTGGTTGATTTACTATTTGTAAATATGGAGAAAATATTGTTCTTTGCCAAGTTTCTTTTGACCATGCTTCATTGTAATTTGAATCTAAGTTATTTTTTATTTTGTAATTGTGTAAAAATTGATTTATTAATGTTGAGATTATGTCTAAACAATATAATGTTATTTCTGGAAGGTTATTATTTGATATATTTTCTATTATATCTATTACTTTTGTATATATTATTTCTGCTTTTGTTAAATTTGATAATGTTATCATTAAAAGTTTATTCATGTGAAATAATATTTTATATTCATTTTTCTTATCTAAGGATGATTTTATTAATTTCGATAATGCTTCTAATATATTACATATAACTTCATTGTCATATAAATATGAATCTATAAATAAATTATCTATAAAAATCATTATTAAATCTATATTTATATTATTTATATAATCTTCAGTTTCATTTTTAAAAAAATTTATATTTGAATTTATATCATTATGTGAATTATTATTTGGATCATTTAGTTGATCATGATTTTTTTTAATTATATCATTTACTATTATGTCGACATTTAAAAATTCTTTAAATGAACTTTTATTTGAAATATTTCTTACTTTACTATTTATTTGTTCAAAAGTATCTAATAAATAAATAAAAGATTTAGCTTCTAATAATCTATAGTTATGTATAAAACTAATCAGAGTATAAACTATAAGAATTTTTTTTTGATTTAATTCTTTATTATTATCTAATATTTCATTACTTAATTTTTTTAAATAATCATCTCTAATAATTGGTAAACAAATACTACTATAAATTTCCAACATAATATGAATAATATTTAAAACTTTAAAGCTTATTAAATCATTATTTGATTTAATTAAAATATAAAATAATGAATCTCTAATTGGTTCATAATTAAAATTTAACATATTTCTAACATTAAATTGTTCTGGAGATAAATTAAAATTTAATTGATTAATCAATATTTCTTTATCATTCATTATTTTTACAAATGCATTTTTTATATTATTTAAACAATCTAAAATTAACTTTCTTATATATTCAATATTTTCTGTGTTGTGATTTGTAATATCATCTGAATCTAAAATTATTGCATCATTTTCAATAGACATTTTATTTTTTAATTGCATTTTATTTTTATTAACATCTTTTTTATCTTCTATATTATATGTCACTTCTTTTATTTTATCAAATATTTCTTTTATATAATCTCTTTTATATTGAAATAAATTATATATTATATCACTTGATTTAAGTAAAGAACAAATTGATTCTAATCCAATTTGTTTTTGCCAAACTGTTTTAGAATAAAATGCATATGTTATAAATATTTTCATAAAATCATTTTTTGATTTATATTGTAAAATTAATATTATTGCTAATCTACATAATTTAACTCCTAAAATATAAGAAATATTATCATTAAACATATTTAAAATATTATTAGAAACATCTTTTTCTAATAAAGATTTCAATTCTTCAACTTTTAAATTATCAGGTAAATTATTTAATATTTGAATCATTAATTCAATTCCTAAACATTTAGAATATATATTTTTTTCATCAAATAATGAAATTAATAATTTAATATATTGCATTATTATTTCTTTATTTGAATTTTGAATTATTTTATCATTTAAAGTCTTAAAAATATACTTTGATGATGTTTTATAAATTTGATTTTTATTTAAAAATAAAAATAAACAAATTTTATATATAATATTAATATTATCTAAAGTAATTGAAAAATTATTTGATAAAATGATAGATTGAATAATTTCTATTATTTTTAATGTAAAATCATCTGAATATAAATCATCTATTATTGTTTTTAATACTTGTAATATTTCACAAAAAAAATTTTCATTTACAATATTTAATTCTATTATTCTTTTTATAATTATTAAACATTGAAGAATATGCTTTGATTTTTTTTTATTTATTATTAGTTTAATTGGGTCTAATAAATCATTAAATTCTTGAATTTTTTTTTGTTCTTTTTGACTTTTTAATACTATAATTAAATTTAATGCTTTATCTATTGATTCATGGATTTTCGTATATTTTTTTTTAATATCTTGATTCAATTTATTATATTCTTTTTCTAAATCAGAATAAATATTTTGTGCTTCATTATTCATTAAAAGAAAATAATTAAAAATTAAATTTTAATAAATAAATAATTCAAATATTTAAAAATATATAAAAAAATTAAAACAAAAAAAACGATTTTCATATTTTTTTTTTACTCCTTTTAGAATTTTTAGAATGACTATCATTATTGTTATTAGTATTATTATTATTATTCATATCATTATTATTATCATTATTATTATTATTATCATTATTATTAATATTATTATCATTATTATTATTATTATTATCATTATTATTATTATTATTAATATTAATATTGTTTAATTTATTTGGATCAATTATACCTTGAATTGAATTTCTATAATTAATTAAATCAATTTTATTTTGTCTTTTTCGTTCATTATATTCTTCTCTTTTTTTTAAATGTTCCTCAATTTCATTTAATTTATTTAATCTTTCATTTTCTCTTATTTCAGCTTGTTTTTCTTGTTCATCATAATTTTTTAATAATTCAAGATGTTTTTTTTGCATATCAATATTATTTTTTTCACTGATTTCATTTTCCAGTTTTAATATTTCTTCATTTAAAATTTCTTTAACTTTTTTTCTTTCTTCATATTTTTTTTTATTAATATCAATTTCTTGTTTTTTATGATTAACACTTAAAAATCTATTTTTATTTTTATTATAACTTTCAGGATCATCAACAAGAAATTGTTCAACTAAAGTTTGAGTATCTCTATCATTTGTAGTTTGTAAAATTAATTTTAAAACATTAATATATTCTTCTTGTTTATCTTCAATACTATAAAATTTTTTATTAACTTCTTTTTCAAATGTTCTTATTTCATGATATAAATCAGAAACTTTTTTTTCATTTTTTTTTACTAATTTTGATATTAAATCAAATACTTTATCTCGAAATTTATAAAATATATTTTTTATTGTTAAAAGTTCTTTATCATTTTGTTCTCTTGTTTTTCTTAAATCTTTTTCTAAATTTGTTTCTAATACATTTATATTATCTTTTAATGAAGCTAAATCAATTCTTTCTTCTCTTTTTACTAATTCTATTACTGAATTATTAATATCTTTTTTAAATATTTCAATATTTGTTTTTATTTCATCAATTGCATTTTTTGTTAAAATGTCATTTTTATTTAAATTTGAATATGAAGAATTTGAATCTGAAATTATTGTATTTGCTGTTTCTGTTAATGATGAATTTGATGGTCTTTTTCTTTCATATTGTTTTTTATATTTTGACATTTTAATATCATCTTCATCATAATCACTCATTTTCCTTTTTTAGTTTAAAAAAACCAAAAATTAAACAAAATAAATAAATTAACTAAATTAAATTAAAAAATAAAAAATAAAAATAAAAAAAAAATAAAATAAAAATAATTTTAACATTTAAAGCAAAAAAAAAAAATGAAAAAAACAAAAAAAAAAAAAAAAAAAAAAAAAAAAAAAAAAATTACGTCATAATCCAGATTGCGTCATGCTTACGTCATTCATGACGTCATTGTTTTGAATAAGTTTTTTCATTAGGTT
>JAEEGK010003480.1_pt1 | contig 39135 bp, 36 predicted proteins | sample 8958771 | NCBI WGS metagenome assembly JAEEGK01 (sample SAMN16246547, study PRJNA631951) | gut metagenome | biome: gut microbiome; feature: rumen; material: SC-attached | host: Bos | place: Iran: Karaj | collected 2018-10
GCGCCCACCGCGGAACCGGCGGCCCCCGCGCCCGGGACGATCGCCTCCGGCAGCTTCCGCAGCGACACGGGCACCGCCCTGAACCTGGTGGCGGACTGGCAGGCCGTCAGCGTGTCGGACACGACGGCGCGCCTGACCATCACCCTCTCCCTGGAGTCCTACAGCCTGGATATCGGGGAGCGGCGGGGCAACCTGCTCACCTTCAACGGCGAGGAATACTATTTCCTGACGGACCCCATCGAGATCAGCGGCGGCGATTTCGTCAAGACCCAGATCTATGTCTGGAGCCAGGAGATCCCCCTGGCGCAGCTGAGCTTTGAGCTGGCGGTGAAGTGGAACCTGCTGGGCAGCTACAGCAAAAAGGAGATGGAGGCCATCGAGCTCAGCGGGAGCTATACCTATACGGGATAAAGGATCAAAGGATAAAAAACAGGGACGGTCCGCCGTCCCTGTTTTTGTTTGCTGCGGAAAAGACAGAAAACCGCGCTCTGTCTTCATACGAATACCTAATAGGTATTCGTATCATAGGCTTTTGGACACCATTTGCGGATCGTTGATCGCATTGTCGAGCAGGCGGCTCAGAAATCCGGTGTAGCCTTTGCCGGTTGCTTTGGCTTTTTCCAGCGTCTCCGGCGAGATGCGAAGCGCGACCACCGGCTTCACGCGCTGACTGCGGCGGTTTCTCGCGATGGCAGCCATTTCCGCATATTGTTCCAGCGTCAGCTCAGGAGCGTCCTCGTCGGGGACGACCGGCATGGAAGCGGCAAGCTCGATTTCACGAATCTGCGCTTCCGTCGGCTGCTGGCCCGCATGAATGACCGCACGAACGATCTTTTCATTCTCCATAATAAATCTTCCTTTCCGTCGGAGTCGCCAGGCGGGCAGAGATCAGGCGAGCAGCCTCGTCCCGCATCGTGTAGACGACATACAGGATGCCTTGCACACACCCCAGCACGACATAGCGATCCTCCTCCAGACTATGCAGCTTGTCATAGTATTCTATCCGCTCCTCATCGGCAAATACCAGAGCCGCAGTCTCAAAGCTGATAGGATGCTTCCGAATGTTGATCCGGTTTTTGTTTTCGTCCCATTCGACCAGTGTTTCACCGATATGTGCTCTCCTATCGCAAGTATAACGAATTGTATTACTTTTGTCAAGCGTATCAAGGATAGGGGGCTATCCGAACCATTGACCGGAAGATAGACTTCGGAGGCGCGGCAGAAGCCGCGCCTCCGGTTTTATGCTTCGTTTGCCTCCGTGATCTCCTCCACCAGGGCCGTCACCTCTTTGGCGAAGCGGCGGAAATCCTCCAGATAGGTGCTCCGCTTCAGGCGGAATTCCACCGTCCGGCTGCCCGGGTCCTTCCGGTAGATGCGCAGGACGGTCCCCCGCAGGCCCTCGTCCATGGCGTCGACTGCCGCGCCGCCCACCAGGAAGCGGCCCACGGAGGCGCCCACGCCCCGGGCCCGATCCCCGCCGTCGGAAAACTCGCAGCCGGCGATCTCCGTCAGGGGGATGCGGATGGGGGCCTGGCCGATATCGTTGACGGCGTAGGCGTTCCCCTCGTCCCATTTGACGGCGAAGCGGAACATGGGCCCCTCGCAGTCCACCACCCGGACGCCGGGCTCGTCCAGTCCCAGGGCGCGGGCGGTGCGCTGCTGCCTGCGCCGGTCCCGGAACACGGTGAAGGCCGCCGCCGCGAATAGCGCCAGAAACAGAACGGCGGCAATCAGCATCCGCTGTCCTCTTTCAGCAGGGAGCGGATTTCCTCCAGGCTGAGGCCCTTTTCCCTGGCGAGCTTCGCCATGTCCTCATATTCCGGCTTCCTCCGGACGACGCCCCAGCCCTCGGACACCTTGACCCGCACGCTCCCGTAGGGCGTCTCGGCAGTCTCCATGCGCCGGGTGAGGGTGCTGCGCGCGCAGCGAACCTCCCGCACGCCCAGGGTGGTGGTGTGGCGGAACAGGAGGCGCAGCATTTCTTCCCGGTCCTCCAGGCGGCAGAGGGTCACCAGCAGCACGCCGGGGCGGTTCTTCTTCATCCCCACCGCCGCGGTATAGACGTCCAGGGCCCCCGCCTGCCACAGCCGCTCCTGGGCGAAGCCCAGAGCCTCGGGGCTCATGTCGTCCAGGTTGCAGCGCAGCTCCAGCACGTCCCCCGCCCCGTCCAGGGTGTCGCCCCAGAGGGCGCGGACGCAGTTGGCCGCCTCGAAATCCTTGGTCCCCATGCCGTAGCCCGTCTTCTCCGGGATCAGCACCGGCATGGGCCCGAAGGCGCGCACGAAATGCTTCAGCAGCGCCGCCCCCGTGGGGGTGCACAGCTCCCCCCGGATGCTGCCGCCGTAGGACGGCACGCCCTCCAGCAGCTTTGCCGTGGCCGGGGCGGGCACGGGCACCAGCCCGTGGGCGCAGCGCACCATGCCGGAGCCCACGTGCACGGGGGAAGCCAGCACCTGCTGCGGCTTCAGCATGTGCATCAGCAGGCAGACCCCCGCCACGTCCGCCAGAGCATCCATGCTCCCCACCTCGTGGAAGTGGATGTCCGTGACCGGGACGCCGTGGACGGCGCTCTCCGCCCGGGCGATCTCCCCGTAGACCGCCCAGACGTGGTCCTTCACCTCCGCCGGCAGGTCCATGCCGGCGATGAGACGGCTGATCTCCCCCATGCTGCTGTGGCTGTGGTCGTGGGTGTGCCCGTGGTCGTGATCGTGATCGTGCTCGTGGTCGTGCTCGTGCTCGTGATCGTGGTCGTGATCGTGATCGTGGTCGTGGCCGTGCTCGTGGTCGTGAAGATGCTCGTAGAATTGGGGCGTTTCTTCCTCCCCGTGCCAGGTCACGGCCATATGCGTTCCCTGGATGCCGCATTTGACGCTTTTTTCCGGGACGACGCTGAGGTAGGGCAGCAGCCGGTTCATCTTCTCCAGGAATTCCAGCTTTTCCGGCAGCAGCTCATAGAGGGCCGCCATGAGCATATCCCCCGCCGCGCCCATTTCACAGCCGAGATACAGCGTTTTCATCCGTCTTTCCTCCCCATATGGTTGATCATCCCCGCCAGGTAGCCGGCGCCGAAGCCGTTGTCGATGTTCACCACGCTGACGCCGCTGGCGCAGGAATTGAGCATGCTCAGCAGGGCCGCCACGCCCCCGAAGGAGGCCCCGTAGCCCACGCTGGTGGGCACGGCGATCACCGGGCAGTCCGCCAGGCCGCCGATGACGCTGGCAAGGGCGCCCTCCATGCCCGCGATGGCCACGATGGCCCTGGCGCGCATGAGCTCCTCGGCGTGGGCCAGCAGCCGGTGGAGGCCGGAGACCCCCACGTCGTAGAGGCGGACGACCCGGTTACCCATCATTTCCGCCGTCAGGGCCGCTTCCTCCGCCACGGGCAGGTCGCTGGTGCCGCCGGTGGCGACGACGACGCTGCCGTCCCCGTCCGGCTCCGGGATGCCCCCGATGATGCCGATCTTGCCCATTGCACGGTAGTCCAGGGGCAGGGCCGCCGACACCACCGCCGCCGCCTCGGCGGACATGCGGGTGATGAGCACCCGTTCCTGGCCCCCGTCCAGGAGGGCCCTGGAAATATCCCGTATCTGCTCCGGCGTCTTTCCCGCGCCGTAGATGACCTCCGCCGCGCCCTGCCGGAGGCCCCGGTGCAGGTCCGGCTTGGCGAAGCCCAGCTCCGTGAAGGGCTGCATCTTCAGCTTGACGATCGCATCCTCCACGCTCGTTTCCCCGCTTTGCACCGCATGCAGCAGGGCGCGCAGTTCCTTCTGTTCCATTTATCGCTCCTCCAGGTCCAGCAGGACCGTTGTAAACCAGGGCTTCAGGGCTTCCAGGACGGTCTTTCGTTCCGCAGCCGCCCGCTCCAGCTGCGCCCCCGGCAGCTGCAGCTTCGCCGCGCCGTGAAACAGCCTTACCCGCAGGTCCGTGTACCCCAGCTCCCGCAAAGCGGTTTCCGCCCCCTCCACCCGGCGGAGCTTCTCTCCGTCAATGGTTTCTCCCGTGGGGATGCGGGTCGCCAGGCAGGCGTAGGCGGGCTTATCCCAGCTGGGCAGGCCCAGCTCCCGGCTGCGGCGGCGTATTTCGTCCTTCGTCAGGCCGCAGAGCCGCAGGGGGGACAGGACGCCGAATTCCCGGAGGGCCCGCATGCCGGGCCGGTCGAGGGCGTCGTCGGAGGCGTTGGTGCCGTCCAGCATCAGGTCATAGCCGTCCAGAGCCGCCCGCTCCGTCAGGGCGGTGAAGACCGCCTTTTTGCAGTGGTAGCAGCGGTCCGGGGGGTTGGCCGTCACCGCCGGCAGCGCCAGCACATCCAGCGTCACCGTCGTCAGCTCCGCGCCCAGCAGGGCGCAGTATTCCTCCGCCTCCCGCCGCTCGAAGGCGGGCTGGAAGGCGGTGACGGCGCAGTAGGGGCGCAGGTCCGCCCCGCAGCGCAGCCCCTCCGCCAGGAGATAGGTGGAATCCACCCCGCCGGAAAAGGCGACGGCCGCCTTGGGATGGGCTTTGAAAAATTCCTGCAGCGTCATAAAATCACCTTCCACATGCAAAGCAGCCGCGCGGCGCGGGGCCGGACGGCTGCACTCTGTTATTAAGATAGCAAACAAATTAGTCCTTGTCAACCGTCGATCAGCGGCAGGCCCAGGGCCCGGCGCTGCTGCCGGAGGAACTGCGCATGCTGGGCGTTGTCGTCGGTGATGAACTCGAAGGTGAGGAATTCCGGCGCGATGCGCTCCAGGATGAGCTCCCGGACGCCGGGGGCGGTGAAGGGCTGGTGCTTGTCCACGGCGTAGGCGTGGGAGAACATCTTCCAGCTCCGCTCCCGATAGGTCTTCCCCAGCTCCGGGGGCCGGGCCATTATGCTTTTCGCATAGTCCCCGGTGACGGACTGGTTCAGATGGACGCCCCGCACCGCCTTTGCCAGCGCCCCGTGGGCATCCAGCAGCTTTTCGATGTAGGCCACGCCCTCCGCCTGGTCCCGGAGGTCCAGCTCGTTGTGGAGCAGGTGGCCCGTGTCCAGCATGATCCCCTTGTTGGGATACTTCACGCCCTCCAGGAGGCGGGCGGTGATCTCCGGCCGGGTGAAGCGCAGGCCCGGCAGCCAGAGGTTTTCCAGCAGCAGGGCGACGGAGGCGTCCTTCTCCCCCTCCAGGGCGGCGTTGATGACCTCGCAGGCGGCGTCCGCCACCTCCTCGTCGGTGTGGCGGTAGCGGCGGGTGAAGGATTCCTCGATGCCCGCGTCGGAGACATGCCAGACGGCGTACTGCGCCCCGAAGCGCTTTGCCAGGGCGAAATCCCGGCGGAATTCCTCCACCAGGCGCTGCGGGTCCAGGGTGCCGCCGAAGGAGGCCTTGGCGGTCTCCAGATCGTCGAATTCCCGCGCCAGGGCTTCCTTGTCCTGTCGCCAGAAATCCACCCAGTAATTGTGATTGGACATGTGGAAGCCCACAATCCTGTCCGGGGGAATGATCTTCCGTTCGTCCTCCCCGTAGTACATGAGCTCCACCCCGTCGAAGCCCCGCAGGAGCTTCACGAGGTCCTCGGAGGAAGCGAACCTGTCCAGGTCCTCCGGGCTGGTGGTGAGATTGATGCTCAGCTTCACAGCCTGATCCTTTCTTCCGGCAGGGCGGACAGGGCTTCGAACATCACCGGCTCCGTGAGGATGGGGTTATTTTCCCAGCTGCCCTCCTCCAGATGGGCGATATAGCCCCGGCAGTTTTTCACATACCAGTCGTAATAATCCTTCTCCGGCCTGCCGCAGCGGCTGAGGAGGGCCATGACCGTGCCCCCGTGGGCGGCGATGAACAGCTGCTTCTCCCCCGCCCGGACTGCCGCCCGGACGACGCCGTCAAAGGCGGCGAACACCCGGTCGATGAATTCCGGCATGCTCTCGCCGCCGGGGCACTTCCCCCGGCACATGCCGTCCACCCACTTCTGATACGCCGCGTTGCCGGTCATTTCCTCGTAATTCAGCCCCTCGAAGATGCCGAAGTCCATCTCCCGGAAATCCGGCACCGGGACCTGCTGCGCGTTGGGAAAGCAGATCTCCGCCGTGCGCACCGCCCGGCGCATGGGGCTGACGTAGACCTTTCTGACGCCGGGCAGGACGCCGCCGGCCCGGGCTTCCGCCTCCCCGGCTTCGTTCAGGGGCACGTCCGTCCGCCCCAGGTAGCGCCCTTCCCTGTTGCCGTCGGTCTGGCCGTGGCGCAGGATGAGGATTTCCATCGCCCTTACCCCTTGATGACCGTGGGGATGCCCGCCACCAGGCGCACCACCTGCGTCGCTTCCCGTGCCAGCTGGCAGCAGAGCCTGCCCGTGGCCTCCCTGCCCAGCCGGCGGGCCTTCTCCAGGGGGATCACGCCGGAGCCCACCTCGTCGCAGACCACCACTTCCTTATCCTTCAGGCTTTCCAGCAGGGCCGGGGCCCCCTCCGGGTCCGCCATGGTGATGTCTTGCAGATTATAGAGGACGGGCCTGTCGTCCAGCACCCCGTCGGCGATCGTTTCCGGGCCGTAGCCCAGGGCTTCCACATAGGCCCGCTTGCCGGAGCTGCGGGCGCCGATGACCAGGATCATAACACTATCACCTTACTGACAACGACGCAGCCAAGGAGCATGATGAGCTCCGCCAGCTGCAGAAAATAACCGGAGAGGTCCCCGCTCATGCCGCCGAACTGCCTGGCGCTGAGGCGCTTCATCCCCAGGGCCGTCAGCAGTCCCCCCAGCACCATGGCCCCGCCGGCGGGGGGAAAGACCCACACCAGGGCGGCGGCGCAGAGCACCAGCAGCACAAGGAGGATCGCCACAGCGGGCTTTTTGTCCGCCGAGAGGGTGAAGGTCCGCAGCAGGCCCTCGGCGTCGCTCTTGGGATACACAAGGGAAATCACGCCGCTGAGGATGCGGCTCAGGACGTGCATCAGCCCCAGAAGAAGGACGCTGCGGCCCGTGACGGGCATTTCCGAAGCCAGGGCGGCGTAGGCCAGCAGATAGCAGCCCAGGGTGATGATGGCGAAGGCGCCGGTGTGGGAATCCTTCAGGATGGCCCGCTTCTTCTCCGCCGGCGCGTGGGAAGCCAGGGCGTCGGACACGTCGCAGAAGCCGTCCATATGGATGCCGCCGGTGACGGCCACGGGCAGCAGGGTCACCCCCGCGGCCCACAGGAGCGCGCCGAAGCCCAGGGCCGCCGACAAAAGCTGCCACAGCCACAGGACAAGGCCGATCACCGCCCCCACCAGGGGGAAGGCGCAGAGCATATAGCGCATGTTTTCGTTTTTCCATTCGACCGTGGGCATGGGGATGCGGGAGAACATGCAGAAGGCCATGACGATGCTGCGCAGGACGTTCATCATACCGCTTCTCCCTTCAGGAGGATGGGGATGCCGCAGACCAGCTCGTACACCAGGTCGAATTCCGAAGCGAAGACGGCGTTGAGCCTGCCCAGGGTGTCCACATAGCGGAGGGTGGAATCGCTGTAGCTTTCCGCGTCGGAGCCCACGTCGTTGGTGACCAGGATGAGGTTGTCCGCCTTTTCCGCGAGGCTGCGCACCTCCCGCAGGATCTTGTCGTAGGGGTCCCGCTCGTTGCCCTCCGCGTCGAACATCTCGTTGGCCGTCAGGTTGCAGAGGCATTCCAGCAGCACCGTGCCCCCCCGGGGCAGCTCGATCTTCCCCACGTCCGTCTGGCTCTCGATGGTCTCGAAGCCCTTCGTCGCGCGCATGGCCCGATGGCGGGCGATCTTCCTTTCGCTCTCCGCGCCGTAGGACTGCATGGTGGCCACATACCACCTTGGCAGGGGGAATTTCATCACCAGGCTTTCCGCGAAGGAGCTCTTGCCGCAGCCGGAACCCCCGGTCAGCAGAATCTTCATTTCAGCTTTTCCTCATTTCAGATTAACTTCGTAGGCTTCCATGCCGATGTTGTCGAAGGTGACCATGCCGTCGTAGACCGCCAGGGCCATATCCAGCAGGGGCAGGGCCGCCACGGCCCCGGTACCCTCCCCCAGGCGCAGCCCGGCGGTGATCATGGGCTTCAGGCCCAGCACCTCCAGCAGCCTTGCGGCCGCCGGTTCCGCCGAGACGTGGGCCGCCAGCATGGCATGGCGGCTGAGAGGGGCCAGCCTTTGGGCCGCCAGAGCCCCCACGGCGCTGATGAAGCCGTCCACCAGCACGGGGATGCGGTAGATGGCGCCCCCCAGGAAGGTCCCGCAGATGCCCGCGATATCCAGGCCCCCCACCTTGCTCAGCACATCCAGGGCGTCCGCCGGATCGGGCCGGTGCAGCTTGAGGGCGGTCTCGATGGCCCGAATTTTGCGCTTCAGCCCTTCGTCGCTCAGGCCCGCGCCCCGGCCGGTGACCGACCCGGGCTCCAGGCCCAGGAACGCCGCCATCATGGCGCTGGAGGTGGTGGTGTTGCCGATGCCCATTTCCCCCGTGGCGACGACGCCGTAGCCCTCGTCCTTCAGCTCCCCCACCAGCCGGATGCCGGTGAGGACCGCCTGAGCCGCTTCCTCCCTGGTCATGGCCCTTTCCCGCACGAAGTTGCCGGTGCCCCGCCGGATATGGCAGTCCCGGACGCCCGCCGCCGGGGCGATCATCCCCATGTCGATGGGGAACACGTCGGCTCCCGCCACCTCCGCCATGCGGCAGACGCTGGAGTCGTGCTTCACCATGTTCCCCGCCACCAGGGCCGTGACCTCCTGGCCGGTCTGGGTGACCCCTTCGGCCACCACGCCGTTGTCGGCGCACATCACCAGCACCGCCCGCTTGCCCAGGCTCACCCTGGGGCTGCCGCTGAGGCCCGCGATCTGCACCACCGCGTCCTCCAGCAGCCCCAGGCTGCCGATGGGCTTGGCGATGCCGTTCCAGTGGTCCCTGGCGGCCTGCATGGCCCCCTCGTCGGGGGGCGTGATCGTCTGCAAAAGCTCTTGAAGGTTCATGATATGCCTTTCACATGTGTGTCGTTTTCTTTTGGGAGAAACGCCCGCTGCGGCGGGACGGGGGTTTCCGCTGCGGCGGGGACGGGGGTTTGGACGGGGGCTTTTCGCGCCGCGGCGCGACCCCGTTTCTTTTAGCGGAAAAGAAACGGGGGAAAGAAACCGCCAAAGGGAACCTTTTTCGAGGCGGTTCCCTTTGGAATCCCTCCCCGACGACCAAGGGGGCTCCGCCCCCATTGGATTCCCCACTCCTGGACGAGGGACGGGGGTTCACGGGGGACGGGGGTTTCCGCTGCGGCGGGGACGGGGGTTTGGACGGGGGTTACGGATTGCCGCAGCCGGTGTGCGCATCAGCTTCCCATTGACGGGGGACGGGGTTCCGGAGAACGGCCTCGCTGACTCCGTATTTCGTCCTTTGGTCTTCGACCATCGGCCTTCGTCTCTCGTCCTTCGTCTCTCGTAAACTCCGGGGGATCTCAAGGGGGCCGCAGCCCCCTGGCCGATGGGGAAGGTGTCCAGAGGGAACCGCCTTCGGGATAGGTTCCCTCTGGTGACTTTCTTTCGCCCCTTTCTTTGGTCAATCAAAGAAAGGGGCCCGCCGGAGGCACGGGACCGAACCGTAGCCTTGCGGAGGCGAGCGGCGAATCCCCTGTAAGCCGGAGGCTTTTCCGCTGCGGCGGGGATGGGGTTCCCTCGTCAGCTTCTTCGGGCAGCTTCCCCCTGGGGAAGCCGGAGGCGGCCGGCTGGAGGGCAAAAAACGCCGTCCCCGCTCGGGGGACGGCGCACGGCAACACGGTTTCCGGCGGGAAAGCCCCGCCTGAAGTGTTTTCTGCCCGCTTAGCCCCAGAAGCTGCTCTCGTCCGCGTTTTCAGGTCTCCCGACTTGGCTTCCTCCTACTTGAGCGCCTTCCCATTGCTTCCTGCAACAGTGGCATCGGGCGTTTCGCCCCGCTCGTTCGTCCGCTTCACGGTTACTGGGATAGTGCGGAAATTCCATCCGCTTCCCTCGGTGCCGGAGCACCGGCGCATACGCGCAGAAAACGCGGTCATATTGTGGAAATTATAGTGGAGTTTCGCCGCAAAGTCAAGCGCGGCGGCGTCCCTCTCGACGCGCGCCTAATAGCGCTTCAAGTCTATCGTTCCTCCCGGAAGTAACTCAGGCCCAGGGCCGCCGGGGGCTGGTTCTCCTTCTTGTTGCGGACGCTGGTCAGCACCAGGACGATGATGGTCATGACATAGGGCAGCATCTTATACAGCTCCTTCACCGCCCCGGCCCCGCCGGTGGGCAGGATGTTGTTGATGCTGAGGATGTAGAGGCCGCCGTAGAGGATGCTGGCGAGGACGCCGGTATCCGGCCGCCAGATGGTGAAGATGACGAGGGCGATGGCGAGCCAGCCCCGGTCGCCGAAGGCGTCGTTACTCCAGACGCCGGAAGCATAGTCCATGACGTAGTAGAGGCCGCCCAGGCCGGCGATCATGCTGCCGATGCAGGTAGCCATGTATTTATAGCGGGAGATGTTGATCCCCGCCGCGTCCGCCGTGCCGGGGTTCTCCCCCACGGCCCGCAGGTGGAGGCCCACCCGGCTGCGCCGCAGGAGGATGCCCGCCGCCAGGGAAATCAGCACCGCCAGATAGGCAAGGAAGCTGTAGCTGAGGAAGACCGTGCCGAAGGCCCCCAGCCTGTCGGCGAAGGGCAGGCTTTTCCGGAAGCAGGCGCTGGTGGCGCTGAGGGCGATGGAGGCCACGCTGCTGCCGCCGATCTTGATCAGATAGCCCCCGAAGAAATTGCCCACGCCCACGCCGAAGGTGGTGAGGGCCAGGCCCGTCACATTCTGGTTGGCCCGGAGGGAGACGGTGAGGAAGCAGTAGATGAGGCCCATGATCAGGCTGCCCGCCAAAGAGCAGAGCATGGGGATCATCACCGCCAGGAAGGGGCTGATGGCCTCCGGCGAAATAAGGCTCCGCTCATAGAAGAAGGCCCCGATGACGCCGCAGATGCCCCCGGCGTACATGATGCCGGGAATGCCCAGGTTCAGGTTGCCGGATTTCTCCGTCAGGGTCTCGCCGGTGCTGCCGAAGAGCAGGGGGATGCCCTGCTGCACGGCGCGGGAGATATAGAAAGCAAGGGTACTAAGCATGGCTGCCCTCCTCCTTTTCCCCGCCGGAGCGGAAGCTGATGCGGTAGTTGATGAAGAATTCGCTGCCGATGATGAAAAACAGGATGATGCCCGTGAGGATATCCCCGAAGGAGTGGTTCAGGCCGAAATTCTGGGCGATCTGGCTGCTGCCCCGGCTGAGGAAGGCCAGGAGGAAGCTGGTGAGTACCATGAAGATGGGGTTGAACTTCGCCAGCCACGAGACCATGACGGCGGTGAAGCCCCGGCCCCCGGCGGTGGTGGTGCTGATGGTGTGGTCCGTGCCCCCCACCAGGAGGAGCCCCGCCACGCCGCAGAGGGCGCCGGAAAGGATCATGGTGCGGAGGATGACCTTTTCCACCTTGATGCCCACATAGCGGGCGGTGCGCTCGCTCTCCCCCACCACGCTGAGCTCATAGCCGTGCTTGGTGAAGCGGAGGTAGGCGTAGACCGCCGCGGTGAGGACGGCAACGATGAGGACATTGAGCAGATATTCCTTCCCCGCGATCACCGGGAACCAGCCCGCCTCGGTCTTGGGATTGATGATGCCCACGATGCCGCTGCCCTTCCGGTCCCACACGTTGCAGAAATAGGAAACCAGCTGGATGGCGACATAGTTCATCATCAGGGTGAACAGGGTCTCGTTGGTGTTCCACTTGGCCTTGAAGAAGGCGGGGATGGCCGCCCAGACCGCCGCGGCCAGGATGCTGGCAATGATCATCACCAGGATCAGCAGGGCGTTGGGCATCTTGTCGCCGAAATAGAACATGCAGGCCGCCGTGGCGAGGCCGCCGATGAGGACCTGGCCCTCGCCGCCGATGTTCCAGAAGCGCATCTTGAAGGCGGGGGTCACCGCCAGGGACACGCAGAGGAGGATCGCCAGCTCCTGCAGCAGCACCCAGAATTTCCGCACGGTGCCGAAGGAGCCCTGGATGATGGTGGCGTAGACCCCCAGGGGGCTGACGCCGGTGAGAAGGGTGGTCACCAGAGCGCAGACGATGAGGGCCAGGACGATGGCCCCCAGGCGGATGGCCCAGCTGAGATACCAGGGAAGGGCGCTGCGCTTGGAGATATGGACCAGGGGGGTATGCCCGCTGCCGTTCATTCGCTTTTCCCTCCTCCCAGGCGGGTCATCATCATGCCCACCTCCCGTTTATTGGTGTGTCTGCCGTCCACGATGCCGCTGACCTTGCCGCCGCAGAGCACCAAAATCCGGTCGCTCAGCTCCAGCAGCACATCCAGGTCCTCGCCCACGTAGACGACGGCCACGCCCTTTTCCTTCTGCAGGTTGATCATATCATAGATGGTGTAGCTGGCCCCGATATCCAGGCCCCGGACGGCGTAGGCCGTCAGGAGCACCTTGGGGGCGGAGGCGATCTCCCGGCCCACCAGGATCTTCTGCACGTTGCCGCCGGAGAGCTTGCGCACCTGGGTGGCGACGCCGGGGGTGCTCACCGCCAGCTCGCTCACCACCCATTCCGCCCGGTGGCGGGGGAAATTCCGGTCCAGGAAGGGGCCCTTGCCCCGGCGGTAGGACCGGAGGGCCATGTTGTCCGTCAGGTCCATGCTGCCCACCAGGCCCATGCCCAGCCGGTCCTCCGGCACGAAGGAGAGGCTGACGCCCTTCTCGGCGATGGCCAGGGGGTCCTTCCCCACCAGCTCCTCCCGGCTGCCGTCGTCCTCGATATAGCTGATGGTGCCCTTTTCCACGCTCTGCAGGCCGGCGATGGCCTCCAGCAGCTCCTTCTGGCCGCTGCCGGAAATGCCCGCGATGCCCAGGATCTCGCCGCTGCGGGCGGTGAAGCTCACGTCCTCCAGCTTGAGGATGCCGTCGATGCTGCGCACCGTCAGCCCCTTCACCTCGATCCGCGGCTTCGGGTCCACGGGGTCGGGCCGGTCGATGTTCAGCTGGACGCTGTGGCCCACCATCATATTCGTCATATCCTGGGCGTTGGTGTCCTTGGTGAGCATGTCCCCCATGAACTGGCCGTGGCGCAGGATCGCCACCCGGTCAGAAAGCTCCTCCACCTCGTGCATCTTGTGGGTGATGATGACGATGGCCTTGCCGCTGTCCCGCATGTTCCGCAGCACGGCGAAGAGCTTGTCCGTCTCCTGGGGGGTGAGGACGGCGGTGGGCTCGTCCAGAATGAGGATGTCCGCCCCGCGGTAGAGCACCTTCACGATCTCCACCTGCTGCTTCTGGCTGACGGACATATCGTAGACCTTCTGCTGGGGGTCCACCTCAAAGCCGTAGGCGTCGCAGATTTCCTTCACCTTCCGGCCGACGGCCTTCAGGTCCAGCTTGCCGTGCTCCCGGAGGCCCAGGACGATGTTCTCCGCGGCGGTGAACACGTCCACCAGCTTGAAATGCTGATGGATCATGCCGATGCCCAGGTCGAAGGCGTCCCGGGGGGAGCGGATGACGACCTCCCTGCCGTCCACATAGATCTGACCCTCGTCGGGGAAATAGATGCCGGAGAGCATGTTCATCAGGGTGGTCTTGCCGCTGCCGTTTTCCCCCAGCAGCGCCAGGATCTCCCCGCGGTAGATGTCCAGCCACACCCGGTCGTTGGCCAGGACCGTGCCGAAGGATTTCGTGATATTGCGCAGTTGTACCGCCGCCTGCTTCTCCTCCAAGCCGCGCCACTCCCTTTCTCTGTCGATGGTCGCTAACAGATACAAATACAGAATTTATTTTACTATACTTTCCGCCCGAGGGCAAGAAAAAAGACGAAGCGGGGGAGATTTTTGTAAAAGGGAAAGCGGCGGGGGCGTCCTACGTCTCCCGTAAACCCCCGCCGGGGATTCCATAAGGGGCAGCGCCCCTTTGGCCGTGAGGAGGGGTCCGGGGAACCTTTATGGAATGGTTCCCCGGCGCGTCTTTCCCCCATTTCTGCGCGGTCAGAAATGGGGTCGCCCGCAGGCGAAACGCCCACGTCCTATCCCCGTCCCCGCCGCAGCGGCCTTTCGACTTGGCCTCTGCGAATTCGCCGGTTGTCTCTGTGCGTCGCAAACCTGTCCCGTCGCCTCCGGCGGGCCCCTTTCTTTGCATCGCACAAAGAAAGGGGCGAAAGAAATGCGCTTAAGGGGACCTATGCAGGGGCGGTCCCCTTAAGAATCCCTCCCCGCCTGCCAAAGGGGCTCCGCCCCTTTGGTCGTCGGGGAAGGTGTCCGCGTCCTTATTCGCCGGAATACGGCGCAGCTCCCTTTGGTCGCTGCTTGAAGATTCCGGCGAAACGTCCTTCTCAAATCGAAACCTTGCGTTTCGATTTGAAGAGGAGGAGCCACCGAGCGATACGGAGTTTTCGCAGTATTACGGTTCTGCGGAAACGGAGCGAGCGACGTGCGCTCCGACGAGGTTCCCTTTGGCGGTTTCTTTCGCCGATTTCTTTGGCGGCAAAGAAATCGGCCCGCCGGAGGCGACGGGACGACGGAGCGAAAAGCAGACGCAAACGGCGAATCCGTAGAAGACTGGAGGTTAGTCCGCTGCGGCGGGGACGAGAGCAAGACGAGGGATATTTCGCTCCTGCGGGAGCGACCTTCTTTCGCAGCGCGGCGAAAGAAGGCAAAGACGCGCCAGAGGGGACCTATTTCGAGGCGGTCCCCTCTGGACTCCCTCCCCGACGACCAAGGGGGCTCCGCCCCCATTGGATTCCCCACTTTTGGACGAAGGACGTGAGACGGGGGGATGGACGGGTAAACGGATTGCCACAGCCGGTGTGCGCACCGGCTTCGCAATGACGGGGACGGGGGCGTTCCCGCTGCGGCGGGTTGACCTCTCAGGCGCTTCGCGCCAGCTCCCCTTTCAGGGGAGCCTTTTTGGGCTCGCTGTGGCTGGGATTTGCGGGAAAATTGCGGTTGTATTCCCCGGTAAAAGGGAATATAATTATGTAAATCAAGCGTTTTCCGAAGGAGGGATCGGCTTTGACCGTATCCGATTTCTTTGCATATCTGAAGCCCGGCAAAAAAGCCCACCTGGTGGGCATCGGCGGGGTCAGCATGTCGCCCCTGGCGGAGGTCTTCAAGCTCCGGGGGCTCACCGTGCAGGGCAGCGACATCACCGACAGCGAGGCTGTGGAGTGTCTCCGCGCAGACGGCATCCCCGTCTTCATCGGCCACAAGCCGGAGAACGTGGCGGGGGCGGACTTCGTGGTGCGCACCGCCGCCGTCCGCGACGACAACCCGGAGATCCAGGCCGCCCACGCTGCGGGCATCCCCGTCTTCGAGCGGACCCAGGCCTGGGGCGCCATCATGAAGGACTATGCCTGCGGCGTCTGCGTGGCGGGCACCCACGGCAAGACCACCACCACCTCCATGCTCACCCACATCCTCATGGAAGCCGGGAAGGACCCCACCGTGATGATCGGCGGCACCCTGCCTCTCATCGGCTCCGGCTACCGGGTGGGCCGCGGGGACACCATCCTGCTGGAATCCTGCGAGTACTACGACAGCTTTCTTAACTTCTCCCCCACCGTGGCGGTCATCCTCAACGTGGACAACGACCACCTGGACTATTTCGGCACCCTGGAGAACATCAAAAAGTCCTTCCGGGCCTTCGCCGAGCTGACCCCGGAAAAGGATGGCTGGGTGATTTCCTGCGCCGACGACCTCAATACGGAGGACACCCTGGCGGGGATCGCCCGGCAGCGCCTGCGCTACGGCTTCGCCGACGACGCCGACATGCGCCCGGAAAACCTCACCGAAGGCCGCGTCAGCGAGTTCGACGCCGTCTTCCGTGGGGAAATTTGGGCCCACATCACCCTCCGCGTCGGCGGGAAGCACAACATCCGCAACGCCCTGGCCGCCTGCGCCGCCGCCCATGCCTTAGGCCTGGACCCCAAGGCGGCGGAAAGGGGCCTGGCCGCCTTCCGGGGCGCCGGGCGCCGAGCGGAATACAAGGGGAAATGCGGCGGGGCCGACGTCTACGACGACTACGCCCACCACCCCAGCGAATTCCGGGCGCTGATGGACGCGGTGGGCAAGATGGGCTACAAGCGCATCGTGGTGGCCTTCCAGCCTCACACCTACAGCCGCCTGAAAAACCTCTTTGAGGACTTCGTACAGGTCCTCTCCATCCCCGACAAGCTGTATCTGGCGGACGTCTACGCCGCCAGGGAAAAGGACGTTTTCGGCGTTTCCTCCGCCGACCTGGCCGGGCGCATCCCCGGCTCCGTCTACTGCCGCAGCTTTGCCGAGCTCTGCGAAAAGCTGCGGGGCGAGCTGCAGGAGGGGGACATGTTCCTCACCGTGGGGGCCGGCGACATCTACAAGGTAGGGGAAATGCTCCTGGATAAGGATTCATAACCATCCCTTTATAATGTCATGATTATATGAGATGCGGGTTTTCCTGTCCCGCCGGGGTTATCAGGCCCCGGCGGGCTCTTTTTTCGTCGCTTCCGCCAAGAGGGGCATGGATATTCCGATAATTTATAGCCCTATTTCCTAAGTTTTGTAGACAGCAGCCGGGCACTTATGATATGATAAATCATCAGCAAAGAATAGCTGATAAGCGTGTATATACAAGTATTATCATTAAGCTTAAGCGAACAAGACAGCGAGGTGTATCCATGCGCCATTCCTTCTTCGGCGGCATCCACCCGGACGACGGGAAACGGCTGGCCGCCGCCTCCCCCATCACCCCATTGGCCGCGCCGGACCAGGTGGTCATCCCCATGTCCATGCACATCGGCGCGCCCTGCACGCCCACGGTGAAAAAAGGGGACGACATCAAGCTGGGGCAGGTCATCGGGCGCAGCGAGGCGGCGGTCTCCGCCGTCATCCACGCCAGCGTGTCCGGCACGGTGGCGGCCGTGGAGCCCCGGCTCCACCCCAACGGGCAGACGGTCATGTCCGTGGTGATCGAAAACGACCATCTGGACCGGATGGACGAGGGCGTCCATTCCCACGCGGAAGAGGTGGAAAAGGACCCGGCCTGCCTGCTGGAGCTTATCAAGCAGAATGGCATCGTGGGCATGGGAGGCGCCACCTTCCCCGCCCATGTGAAGATCTCCAGCGCCCTGGGCAAGGTGGACACCTTCATCATCAACGCCGCCGAGTGCGAGCCCTACATCACCTCCGACCACCGGACCATGCTGGAGCATCCGGAGGAGGTGCTGGCGGGCATCCGCTATGTGCTGAAGCTGCTGAAGCTCCCCAAGGCGGTGCTGGCGGTGGAGGGCAACAAGGCCGACGCCATCGCCATCCTCCGGGACAAACTGAAGGGCTCTGCGGACATCGAGCTGCTGGTCTGCCGCGTCCGCTACCCCCAGGGGGCGGAGAAGCAGCTCATCCAGACGGTGACGGGCCGCCAGGTGCCCCCCGGCGGGCTCCCGGCGGACGTGAAGTGCATCGTCATGAACGCCTTCACCTGCTATACCATCTGCCGCATGGTGCGCACCGGGCTCCCCAGCGTGGAGCGTGTGGTCACCGTCTCCGGCCCCGGCATCGCCAATCCCTCCAACTTCCTCTGCCGGGTGGGGACGCCGGTGAAATACCTGGTGGAGGCCGCCGGCGGCTTCCTGGGGGAGGCGGACAAGCTGCTCATGGGCGGCCCCATGATGGGCAGCGCCATCTTCAGCATGGAAATGCCCATCCTCAAGGGCACCAACGGGGTGCTGGCCTTCCATTCCGAGCAGAACCGGGCCAAGGAGAACCCCGCCTGCATCCGCTGCGGCCGCTGCGTGGCGGCCTGCCCCATGCACCTGCAGCCCCTGTATCTCTACGCTTATGAGCGCAAGGGGGACGTGCCGGGGCTGAAAAAGCTCAATGCCACCGACTGCATCGAGTGCGGCTGCTGCGCCTGGTCCTGCCCCGGAAGGCTCCAGCTGGTGCAGTCCATCCGCAACGCCAAGGCGCTCATCAAGAAATCTTCGTGACGGGAGGGAGACAGATTGGATACAGAAAAGAAAGAGAGCCTGCTCTCCATCTCCGCCTCGCCCCATATCCGCACGGGGGAGGACACCCGCAGCATCATGCTGGATGTGCTGATCGCCCTGATCCCCGCCCTGGCGGTGGCCGCCTGGATGTTCGGCCTGCGGGCCATCCTCAACACCGCCCTCAGCGTCCTGGGCTGCCTCTTCTTTGAGTGGGGCTATCGGAAGCTGCTCAAAAAACCGGCCTCCACCGGCGACCTCAGCGCCGCCGTCACCGGCGTGCTGCTGGCCTACACCCTGCCGGTCACCATCCCCTGGTGGATCCTGCTGATCGGCGACGCCTTCGCCATCATCCTGGTGAAGCAGCTTTTCGGCGGCATCGGCAAGAATTTCATGAATCCCGCCCTGGCCGCCCGCGCCTTTCTGTTCAGCTGGCCCGTGGCCATGACCCGCTGGGTCGCCCCCCTGAGCTACCATAGCTTCTTCAATCCCAACCTGGCGGACGCGGTCACCTCCGCGACGCCCCTGGCCTCCCTGAAGGGCGGCGCCCTGCCCCAGGGCCTCACCCTCCTCCAGGATTTCCTGGGCCAGGTGGGGGGCTCCATGGGCGAAATCAGCGCCTTTGCCCTGCTGCTGGGCGGCTGCTACCTGCTGGTAAGGCGGATCATCAGCCCCCGCATCCCTCTGGCCTTCCTGCTCACCGTCGCGGTGCTGACCTTCCTCTTCCCCAAGGGGAACCCCCGCCTGGGCTGGATGCTCTGGCAGCTCTGCTCCGGCGGCGTCATGCTGGGGGCCATCTTCATGGCCACGGACTACACCACCAGCCCCGTGAACCCCACGGCCCAGCTCGTATTCGGCGTCGGCTGCGGGGCGTTGACGGTATTCATCCGCTACTTCGGCTCCTATGCGGAGGGCGTCAGCTACGCCATCCTCATCATGAACGCCGCGGTCTGGCTGCTGGACAAGGCCTTCCCCCGCAAGCGCTTCGGCGAAGTGAAAACAAAGAAGGAGGCGGCCTGATATGACGGAAGAAAAAAAGGGCTTCCGGCTGGACTGGGCCACGCTGCGGCTGGCGGTGATCTTATTTGCCTTCGCCGCCGTGGTGGCCGTCGCCCTGGGAATGGTGAACAAGATCACAAACGAACGCATCGCCGCCTTCGCCGCGGAGAAGACCGCCGCAGCCATGCGGGAGGTGCTTCCTGCGGAGAGCTATACCCCCGTGGAGGGCGCCGCCGCGGAAAAGGTCGAGCTTGTGAAGAAAATCTACGCCGCCGGGGACAAGGGCTGGGTCGTCATGGTTACCCCCTCCGGCTTCGGCGGAGAGATCGAAATGGTCGTGGGCGTGGATAAGTCCGGCGCGGTCACGGGGGTCAGCATCGTGTCCATGAGCGAGACCTCCGGCCTGGGGGCCAACGCCAAGCGGGAGAGCTTCCGCAGCCAGTACGTCGGCAGGAGCGGCAGCGTGGCCCTCAGGAAGCAGGGAGGCGAGATCGACGCCCTCACCGGCGCCACCGTCACCTCCACCGCCGTGACCAGGGGCATCAATGCGGCCTTGGCTGCAGCGGCCGAGCTGATAAGGGGGGCATGACATGAACGTGAAAAAGCAATTCAGGGAGGGGCTCATCACCAATAACCCGGTGCTGGTGCAGCTGCTGGGCATGTGCTCCACCATGGCCATCACCACCACCCTCTTCAACGGCATCGGCATGGGCATCAGCGTCATCATCATCCTCACCTGCTCTAACATCGTCATTTCCCTGGTGCGGAAGCTGATCCCCGACCAGATCCGCATCGCCTGCTATATCGTGGTGGTGGCGGGCTTCGTCACCATCGTGGACCTGCTGATGCAGGCCTACCTCCCCAGTCTCAGCGAGTCCCTGGGGGTGTTCATCCCCCTCATCGTGGTCAACTGCATCATCCTGGCCCGGGCGGAGGCCTTCGCCTCCAAGAACAGCGTCGCGGCCAGCGCCCTGGACGGCATCTTCCAGGGCCTGGGCTACACCCTGGTGCTCATCGTCATGTGCGTCGTCCGGGAGCTGCTGGGCAACGGCACCTTCGGCGGCGGCCTCCTGGGCCCCGACGGGGCGGGCATCCGCATCCTGCCGGAGGGCAGCGGGGCGCTCATGATGATCCTGCCGGTGGGGGGCTTCCTGACCCTGGGCTGCCTCATCGCCCTGATGCAGTATCTCCTGCGCCGCCATGAGGAGAAAAAGAAGGAGGGTGAGAAGGAATGAGCTTTACGGGCCTTGTCTCCATCGCCCTGGGGGCGATCCTGATCCAGAACTTCATTTTCTCCCAATTCCTGGGCATCTGTCCCTTCATGGGCGTCTCCAAGAAGATGGACACCGCCCTGGGCATGGGCATCGCCGTCACCTTCGTCATGGGCATCGCCAGCGTCTTCTGCTGGCTGGTAAACACCTATCTGCTGGTGCCCCTGGGCCTGGGGTATATGCAGACCGTGGCTTACATCCTGGTGATCGCTTCCCTGGTGCAGTTCGTGGAGATGTTCCTGAAAAAGAGCATCCCCTCCCTGTATCAGGCCCTGGGCATCTACCTGCCCCTCATCACCACCAACTGCGCCGTGCTGGGCGTGGTGCTGCTGAACACCCAGAACAACTATAATTTCCTGGAAAGCGTGGTCTACGGCGTCACCGGCGGCCTGGGCTTCCTGGTGGCCATCGTGCTCTTCGCCTCCGTGCGGGAGCGGCTGGACCTGACGGGGGATTCGCCCAAGAGCTTCGAGGGCTTCCCCATCGCCCTTGTTTCCGCCGGACTCCTGGCCCTGGCGTTCATGGGCTTCTCCGGCTTGAAGGTCTTTTGAGGAGGGTGAAGGATGAATAACGTATTGTTTGCCTTCTGCGTGCTGGGCGGCCTGGGCGTCGTATTCGGCCTGGTGCTGGCCATCGCCTCCCGCGTCTTCCATGTGGAGGAGGACCCCAGGATCGCCCAGATCCAGGGCTGCCTGAACGGGGCCAACTGCGGCGCCTGCGGCTATGCCGGCTGCGGTGCCTACGCCGAGGCCATCGTGAAGGACGACGCCCCCCGCAACCTCTGCGCCCCCGGCGGGGCGGAGACGGTGAAGGGCATCGCCTCCGTCATGGGGGAGGAATCGGCGGAGTTCGTGCGGCAGGTGGCCTTCGTGCGCTGCAGCGGCGGCGAAAAGGCCTACAACAAGTATAACTACGACGGGGTGAAGGACTGCGCCCTGGCCTCCGCCTCCACCGGCGGCGGCCCCCGCAGCTGCGCCTATGGCTGCCTGGGCTACGGCAACTGCGTCTCGGTCTGCAAGTTCGACGCCCTACACATCGTGGACGGGGTGGCCAAGGTGGACCACGAAAAGTGCCAGGGCTGCCTGGCCTGCGTCTCCGCCTGCCCCAAGAAGCTGATCGTAGCCCTGCCCTACGACGCGGTGGGCACCATCGCCTGCAACAACACCGACAAGGGCGGCATCACCCGGAAGGTCTGCGAGAGCGGCTGTCTGGGCTGCCACCTCTGCGAGAAGAACTGCCCCCACAACGCGGTGCACATCGTGGACAACCTCTCCGTCAAGGATTTCTCCAAGTGCCAGAACTGCGGCATCTGCGCGGAGAAGTGCCCCCGGAAGCTCATCTTCTTCCCCGGCAGCCCCGCAGCGAAGGAAAACGAGAAGATCGGCTGATATCGAAAAAGCGCGAAAGGTGCGGGGTAAATGCCCCGCACCTTATACTCAAATTCAATAAAAACATTGGCATGTTTTTATTGGCCGGCTGCGTTTGCAACCGGCGCCTCGCATACAATGCGAGGCGATTTGCAGTACAATACGATCTTTTTCCGGCCAAAGGTCCGGAAAACTGCGGTGAGACTTCACCGCAGCCATAAAACGGTTTTTAACCGTTTTATGGAAGATCAGTATTTTCATCATCCATTGGGAAGTGTTGGCATGAAAAAAAAGAACAAGGACGCTTTCCCCTTCCCCGTCTTCATGGCCATGGCCATCCTGATCGGCATATTCTTCCTCCTCTGGGGGCAGAGCAACACCGCCGCCACCCTCTATGAGCTGGGCTTCCTCCGCTACAAGGCGGAGGCGCAGCTGTCCACCATGGCGGAGTGGGGTGTAACGGCGGAGGAGCAGGCCGCGCTGGACGCTGCCGAAGCCGAAGCCGCGGCCTGGGCGGCGGAGCAAACGCCCAGGGAGGGCTCCTTCACCACCGACTCCGCCGCCGCCTGGTTCGGGGAGGGGGCGAAGCTTACCCTGAGTTACCGCTTCTACGACCAAGGCACGGGGAAAACGGTGATCCTCCTCCACGGTTTCCAGGGCAGAGAGGAAGCGGACCTGACTGCCGCCCCGTGGTGGTGGGAACAGGGCTACGGGGTCCTCATTCCCCAGCAGCGGGGCTACCTGGAGCCGGGCGAGACCAACCGCACCCCCGCCACCTTCGGGGTCTACGAGGAATTCGACCTCTATGACCTGATCCTGGCCGCCGGACTCACGGAGGAGACGGTGCTGGTCCACGCCAAAGGCAGCGGCGCCGCCGCCGCTATCCTCATGGCCGCCAATGAATCCCTGGCTGGGGCGGGGCTGGACGGCATCGTGGCCGAAAGCGTCTACGCACAGCTGGGTCAGATGCAGCGCAGCCTGGTAAAAAAGCTCTTCCGCCTGGGGGACTGGTTCGTGGGCCGCTTCCTCCGCAGCCGCATCCGCTCCTCCGTGGGCTTCGAGCCGGACAGCGTGGACATCCGGGCGGCGTCAGCCAACACGTCCTGCCCCATCCTCTTTGTCTGCGGCAGCCAGGAGCTCCTGCCGGGAGAAGCGGAAAGCCAGGCGGTCTACGACGCCTGCGCCGCAAGGAAGGAGCTGGTGACGGTCCCCGGTTCCTACCGGGCCCTCTGGCTCTCGGAGGAGTACCGCGCCGCCGTGGAGGCGTTCTTCCCGCTGCAGGATTGACCGGGAAGGCCTCTTGTGTTACAGTATCATCAAAAATGTGCCAAGATCACGAAAAAGGAGGTATCCCCATGAAGAAAAGGCTTCTCTCCCTGGCGCTGGCCCTGGCGATGCTGCTGATGCTCGCCCCCGCAGTCTTTGCAGAAGAGGGCTATCGGGACGGCGACAACTACACCTTCACCGACCGGGAAGGCAACACGGTCACGGTACCGGTGAGCGCCTTCGCGTCCTACGTGGTGGAATTCACCCACGGCGACCCATGGACCACCTACGAGGACAACATGGACCCGCAGATCGCCCTGGGCCTTCCGGATTCCAGCAACGACACCTACAGTACCGGCGACCTCTGCATGGGCATGAACGGCGTGCTCATCCTGGGCTTCGATTCCCTGATCTACGACGGGCCAGGGAACGACATTTACGTCTTCGAGGTCGGCCCCGCCGTGGAGGAATCCAAGGTGGAAGTCAGCAATGACCTCACCACCTGGTATGAGATCGGCATCGCCGAGGGGCGCACCGCCGGCCTGGACATGTCGGGCAAGGTGCCTTCCGGTAGCAGCTTCTGCTATGTGCGGATCACGGACACGGGCAACAACTCTCCCGGAAACTGGTCCGGCGCTGATATCGACGCCGTCTGCGGCCTGAACGTCAAGCCCGCTTCCCCGGCGGAGCCGGAACCGGAGCCTACGCCCGCTCCTGCGCCGGGAGGCCGTGAGGAGCTCGGCGACATCGACGGCGGCTATTACACCTTCCGGGACCGGGAAGGATACTGGGTCACGGTGCCTCTCACCGCCTTTGCCTACCGAGTGATCGACTTTCAGGCCGGCGACCCCTGGACCAGCGTTGGCGCGAACAAGGACCCGCTGATTTCCCTGGGCATCCCCGACGCGGACGACTCGAACTACAGCACGGGAGATCTCTGCCTGGGGTTCAACGGCGTCCTCACCGTGATGCTTGACGCGCGCATCTACGACGGGGAGGGCAAGGACATCTATATCTTCGAGGTCGGCGGCAATGTGGAGGAAACCAAGGTGGAGGTCAGCGACGATCTCAGGACCTGGTATGAGATCGGCGTTGCCGAGGGCCGCACGGCGGGCCTGGATTTCGCGGGCAAGGTCCCTGCGGGCAGCGGCTTCCGCTACGTCCGCCTGACGGACACGGGCAACAATGACTACAACGGAAGCTGGCCCGGCGCGGACATCGACGCCGTCTGCGGCCTCCATACCCGCGCCGTAGAGAGCTACACCGAGACGGCGACTCTGAACTACAAGGACATCAAGATCAGCATCGACGGAGAGCTGATCCAGCCCACGGACGCCCAGGGCAACGCCGTGGATCCCTTTATCATCGACGGCACCACCTATCTTCCTCTCCGGGCCGTTGCGGGCGCTTTGGGCTGCGACGTGGCCTGGGACGGCGCCACCGCCACCATCACTCTGAAATCCGGTTATCCCCGGCAGGCCACCCCCCGCACCAGGGCCGGGAAAACCGGGACGGAGACAGCTACCCTGACTTATCGGGGCATCCGCATCGTCCTGGACGGCAAGCTCATCATCCCCAAGGATGCCAACGGCACCGTGCTGGACGCTTTCATTCTCAATGGCACCACTTATCTCCCCGTCCGGGCCCTGGCCAACGCTCTGGGCTGCGACGTGGGCTGGGACGGCGCTACCAGCACCGTGCTCATCACCTCCTGAGGCGTATCCATCAAAACACAAGGCGCTGTCTCCCCGGCCTGTGGGAGGCAGCGCCTTTTCTTTGTGTTCTTTTGTGTTCTTTCAGCTTTCCTTCTTCTCCGCCGTCTTGGTGTCGATGGTCTTGCCGAAGACGAAGAAGCGCTGGTAAAGGAATTCGGTGACGAAGTTGAGGACCATGTTGATGCCGGTCACCAGATATTCGTTCCAGCCCAGGCCTGCGGCGAGCCGATGCTCCAGCCAGGTGGACAGGGGGGTGAACACGGCGTAGTAGGCGGCCACCTTCAGCATGGCCACCGGCACGTTTGCCGCGCTGTGGAAGGTGAATTTGCGGTTGAGGGTGAAGTTCCACAGCACGGAGAGCACCAGGGCGACCAGATAGCTCACCCAATAGGGCAGATGCAATAGCTCGTTGAGAAGGGCGAAGGCCCCCATTTCGATCAGCCCCGCGCTGATGGAAAAGAGGGTGAATTTGACGACGCGGGCGAATTCTTTCATGTTTTCTTATGACCCAGCCTTTCCTTCCACCAGCGCCCGTAGACCAGCACTTCCGCCAACAGGCCAAGGGGCAGGGCCGCCAGGATATCCAGGACGGAATGCTGCTTGACAAAGGCGGTGGAGATGCTGATGAGGACGCAGAGCAGAGCGATGAGGCCCCGCCAGAGGGGCTTTACCTCCCTCTCCCGCAGCCAGACCGAGGCGATGCCGATGGAATAGGCCACGTGGAGGGAGGGGCAGACCCCGGTATTCGTATCGAAGCCATAGATGATGCCCATGACCCAGGTGAGGAAATTCTGCCGGGGAAAGACCTCCGGCCGCAGGTCCTGGCGGCTGGGCCAGAGGATATAGATGAGCATGGCCACGGCCTGGGTGATCATGATGAAGATCTGCAGCTTCCGGAAGCTGGGCACGTCCCAGCGCAGGAAATACAGCAGGGAGAGGACGATGAGCACATACCAGGAGACGTAGAAGATCAGGAACCCTTCGCAGAAGGGGACGAGGTCGTCCAAAGCGCAGTGGATCACATGGCATTTTTCCGCCGGGATCAGGTTCTCCGTCAGGGTATAGAGCAGGAAATAACCCACCCAGCCCAGGAGGAGAAACAGATGGGAATAGCGCTTCTCCCGGATGGTGCGGGGGCTGAGGTCCCGGTAGGACACCGGCGTTCGCTCGCCCTTCATTTGCCCGCCCCCTCTCTACTGGATGGATAATCCTTCTTCGGCAGGTTCAGATAGGGCACCACCCGGTGCTCCGGCAGGGCGCGGGCCAGGGCCAGGATGCCCTGGCTCATCTCCCGGCAGATGCGCTGCCGCTCCTCCGCGATGGGGGCCTTGGGGTCGAAGGGTACCGGGTCCCCCAGGTACAGGGTATGGAAGGCGGGGCACACGTAGAGGGGCACGAAGGAGACGCCCTTCCCCGTCTGGCGGCAGTAGGACCTGGCGCAGTCCACAAAGCCCTCCTGGAAGGCATAGAGGAAGCCATCCCCCTTCTCTCCCTTCTCCGGGAAGATGATGACCCGCCGCCCCTCCTTCAGGCATTCCGCCGTCCGCCGGAAGGTGGAGATCACCCGCCTGTCCCGGTAAACGCCGATGCAGTCGGCATTGTTGAAGATGATGACCGCCAAGGGGGCGATCAGGTAGGAGGCCAGGCGGAAAAAGGGGCGCTGCAGCCGGGGCTTGCCGCTCCAGAAATCCCGGTAGGCATAGTCCGGCACTTCCCTGAGGTTCATCATCTCCCCGGCGCACCAGGTGGCGTGACTGCCGGGGAAATAGAGCTCGCAGGCGACGGGGCCGTGGAGCTGGCTGTGGTTGCCAACGATGACGGCGGCCCCCTCCGGCAGCTTTTCTGCCCCCACCACCTTCGTTTTCGGATAGACAAGGCGCACCAGGCCCCGGACGGGCTTGTAGAGCGCCGCAGTGAGTTTGCTCATGGTAATCTTCTTTCGGCTTTACAACGAGAAATACCGGCGGGCGTTAGCATAGCACACGCCCTCCACGACATTCTTCAAAATGCGTTCATTGGGGGGGAATTCCCCGTTTTCCACCCAGTTCCCCAGGAGATTGCAGAAGATGCGGCGGAAATAGTCATGCCGGGCATAGGAGAGGAAGGAGCGGGAATCCGTCAGCATCCCCACGAAATTCCCCAGCAGCCCCAGCTCCGCCAGACTTCGCAGCTGGCTTTCCATGCCGCTGCGGGTATCGTTGAACCACCAGGCGGAGCCGTGCTGAATCTTCCCCGGCACTTCCCCGGACTGGAAGCAGCCGATGAGGCTCCCCAGCAGGGCGTTGTCCCCCGGATCCAGGGAATAGAGGATGGTGCGGGGGCAGCCGCCCTCTTCCTCCAGGGCGGACAGCAGGGCGGCGACGGCGCCGCCGCAGTCCGTCCGGCCGATCATGTCGAAGCCCGTGTCCGGCCCCAGGCGGCGGAACATGGCCTCATTCACGTTCCGCAGGCAGGCATAGTGCAGCTGCATGACCACCCCCAAGCGCCGGTATTCCCGGCCCAGGTGGAGGAGCAGCTTCGTCATATAGGCTTCCGCCATTTCTTCCGGCACTTCTTTCCCGCGCATGGCCAGGCGGAAGGCTTCCTCCGCCTCCCCCTCGCCGCCGGGGCGGAAAGGGATGGTATCCAGGCCGTGGTCGCTGGCCCGGCAGCCCAGGGAGCAGAAGTATTCCAGCCGCGCGCTCAGAGCCTCGCAGACCTCCTCCGCGCTATCCAGCGCGGGCCTATCTACGCTGGCGGCCAGCCTGGCGATGTATTCTCCGAAGCCCGGCTTACGGATATTGATGGCCTTGTCCGGGCGGAAGGAGGGGCAGACCAGGGTCTCCAGGCTGCCGTCTTCCCGGAGGAGCCGGTGCCATTCCAGGCTGTCCGCCGGGTCGTCGGTGGTGCCGATGAAGGCCACCTTCGCCTTTTTCAGGATGCCCCGCACCGACAGGGTCGGGTCCGTGCGGAGCCTAGCATTGCAATACTCCCAGGCTTCCCGGGCGGTCTCCTCCGTCAGTGGCTTGTCGAAGCCGAAAAACTGCCGGAGCTCCAGATTGCACCAATGGACCATGGGGTTCCCCGGTGCCTTCTCCAGGGCCTGCACGAAGCGGAGGAAACGCTCCCAGGGGGGCTTATCCCCGGTGACATACTCCTCCTCCGCCCCGTCGGAGCGCAGGATGCGCCATTTATAGTGGTCGCCGAAATAGCTGCCGTCGGGCTGCCTGCCCCCCAGCCATACTTCCGTCAGGTCCCGGAAGCGGCGGTCCTCCCAGATCTCCCGGGGGCTGATGTGACAGTGGTAGTCGATGAGGGGCAAGCCCTCAGCCCAGTCGTGAAATAGATGCCGGGCCGTCTCCGTTTCCAGGAGAAAATCCCGGTCCATGAAAGGCTTCATATCCTGTCCGCCTCCTGCGCCGTCCTCGCGTTATTTGCCGTATGATTCTACCACACCTATGTTCCCGCCGCAATCACCGCCGTTGATTTCTGTGGGTTTTTACTGCAATGCCCTTGGCAAACGAGGCTTTTCCCTGTATACTTTGCGCAGAGATGCACGGGAACGCCTGGGAAAGGCTTCCCCGAAAGGAGCAGGCTATGAAATCGAGAAAAGCGATCTGGCTCGCAGTGTTCCTGCCGGTCCTCCTGCTGCTGGTCAGCTGCACCGGCTACGTCACCGGCTACAGCGGGAAGGAGGCCAGCCAGGGGCAGGTGCGCTACTCTATCAGCGACCGGGGCAACAAGGCCTTCGCCTCCGACTGCACCTGGGACCTGGACCCCGCCCATACCACCTTCGACATCGTCAGCGAAATCGAGGAGTCCAGGGTGATCGCCCTGGGCGGATACACCGGCACGGGCGTCCCCAACCCCTTCGTCATCCAGGCGGAGCCGGCGAAAAAAGAGCTTAAAACCAGTAACCCCGCCCTTGAACAGTGGGAGGTCCCCGTCACCTGGCAGGACCTGGTATTCACCATCTATGTGGGCAAGAACGTGGAGAAGATCGGCTGCGGGCGGGAAAGCCTCTACTACGGCGTGGAGACCGAAGAGGGCATCACATTCTATCGCCCTGTGTGCTATTTCGTCTGCGACGAAGCCAATCCCACCCTTTACAGTAAGGACGGGGTCCTCTATCTCCGGAAGGACGACACGGTTCTGGCGTATCAGGACAATCTGATCGCGCGGAAAGAGCCAGGCTCCGCTCTGCCCAACGGCAGCTGACCGCGCCGAATACCTTGAAGAATATCATGCCCTCCGGCTACGAAAGCCGGAGGGCATAATCGTCTTTATTCCGCCGGGATGGTGAACTGCTTGGGGCCGCCCAGCATGTTCCCCTCGGCGTCCACGCAGCGGAAGAGGAAAGCGGTCACCTCCCCGGAGGCCGGGGAAGCGTAGTCCACCCGGAGGCTGCGCCCGTCGGCTGCCCAGGTCCATTCAAAGGCGGGGACGCTCACCGCCAGGCCCAGGTCGCGGGTGAGGGGCTTCTCGCTGAAACCCAGGGTGAAGCCAGTTCCATCCCCCGACAGGAGGCGCACCTCCCCCCGGAAGAGGGAAGTCCGGGCCGCCGTAAACAGGGGCCTTATCTCGTCAACGGGCTTCAGGCGGCCCTGTTCATCGAAGTCGGAGGCCCAGTTGCCCAGCATGGGCCAGCGCTCCTCCCCGGCGGGGAGGCCCAGGCGGGGCGTATCCTGCCGCCGCTCCGGGGGCCATACGGGGGTCTGGGTGCTGAACGCGCAGTAAACGGTGCGGAAGCGCATCCGGGGTTTACCGTTGGGTACTCCCTCGTTAGGGTCGAACTTCTCCAGCTCCACGTCCACATTCACGGCATAGCCCTGGAGGGCTTCCAGCTGCACGTTCCGCAGGGAGAAGACCGCCCGCGCCCCCAGGGGCAGCTTCCAGCCCTCCGTGCCTTCAAAGAGGATGACGGTGGCCCCGTAGGGCTGGAGATACCCGCTCTGGGGCACGACCTGCCCGTCGGGCAGGGTCACCGCATTGTCATAGTCGTACTCATCCGCCGGGAGAGGCGTCCCGTCCAGGTAAAGCCGGGGCGGGTCCCTACGGTCCAGCCAGTTCAGCACGGGGGTGGTGAAGGCGACGCCGGAGCCCACGTCGTGGCCCAGGGCGCTGTTGTCCGTGACGCTGTGGCGCAGGGCGTCGGACACCGTCCAGCCCCGCAGCTCGATGGTCTTCTCCTCCTTCTCCCCCTCCGCGCAGGCCAGGTAGCAGCCCGCCATGGCCTCCGCCGCGCGGAGGCTGAGTTCCGCCAGGCCGTCCTTCGCCGGGGCGGTCTTTTCCCGCCCGTCGGGGAGGCGGAGGCGCACTACTGCGCCGTTGGTGTGGAAGCGCAGGGTCATGGGCACCCCCGCCGTGACGCTGCTGGCCTCCGTCCAGAGCACGTGCCTTTCCGGGCGGCTCCAGGGGAGCCAGGCGCTGGGGAGGAAATAGGGATTGCGCTCCATCTCCCGCAGGGAGGCAAATTCCTTGTCCGGCAGGATGGCGCCGCTGCCGTCCGCCGCGAGAAGCCCGCCGGGGCCCGTGAGGCCGGGGTGGAATTTCCGCACTAGCTTCCCAGCCCCGTAAAACGCCCGGTCCATGAGGGCGATCAGGTCCGGCAGGTCCCGGTCCTGGTTGGCGTGGGCCTGGTCCCGCACGATCACGGCGGCGTCCCCCTTCCCCAGGAACCGGCAGACCTCCCTGGCGGCCTGGGTGTTCATCACCGTGGCGGGGCTGCCGAGCCAGGCATCCTGCCCCTCCCCCGTCCAGATGAGGATATACCGGTCCTCCTTTCGGGTGAAGAAGGCGGCCAGGAGACTGTGGGCGTCGATGGGCACGTTGTCCGCCAGGTCGGGCCGGGTGGTGAAGACCTGGGCCCGGTCACAGAACCACTGGTCCTCCCCCGTGTTCTGCACGGCCCGCTGGGTGGTCTCGTTGAAGCCGTAGGCGTAATCATGGACGGTGACGCCCCCGCCGGGGGAATTCTGCACCGGGGGCTCATAGCTGAAGAGCTGCCCCTCCGTGGCGCAGCGGAAGCCGGAGGCGCCGCCGCCCCCCGGATCGCTGGGGGCGATGATGTCGAAGCGGGTGTCCCCACCGTCCCCCGTGTCGAAGACCCCGGCCACGATGGCCCGCTTGCCGTTGTTGGAGCAGCCGGTAACGGCGGCGGCATACACGTCCACCTCCGGCAGGCGCAGCCTTGGATGGAGGGCGTCCTTCTCCTTTTCGCTGAGAGCCATATAATTTTCCAGGGCGTCCAGGGCGCGGGAGGCCATCCAGCCGGAGTGCATCAGGTTGCCGCTGTCCACCATGTAGGGGCTCTGGAAGGGGGCCTCCTTCCGCACCACTGGGTCCGTGGGGGGATAAAGCAGCTCATATTTCGCCAGTTCTCCCCGGTCCGGGTCCGTGGCGTCGTTGACGCTGAGGTAGACGTACCCGTTTTGGTTGAGGGTCACGATCTGTTCTTCCGAAAGGCCCCCCAGGCACACAAGGACGGGATAGCCCCTTCCGCTGCGGCTGTCGCGGGGACCCCGCCGGCGGCCGTCCACCACCGGCGCTTCGGCGGGGAAGCGGATATCAAAGGTATGTCTGACCCCCTCCTTCGCCGCTTTTTCGCTGCGCCAGGGGGCGTTTTGCGGGTTCGTGTCCCGGATGGTCATTTCCACCGTCACTGTGGGCAGCAGGGTCTTTTTCACCAGTTCCCGGTGCTGGTCCCAGCCCTCCCCCGTCTTCCAGGTCCCCAGGCTGCCGGGCAGGGGGAAATCCGGCCCGGCATGGACATAGCCCTCCGCCGGGGCGATATCGGCATATAGTTTCCCCATGCCGAAGGCGCTCATATCCATGACGCGCACGCGATAGCTGCCCTCCGGCAGCGCGGGGGGCGCGTCGAAGCCGAACCAGCTTTCCTTCCCCTGCATGACCCCCGCCGCCCAGTCATAGCGGTAATTCTCCCGGATGGCGGTGACGGCGGTATCCGTCTTCAAAGGGTCCAGGCGACTGCCGTAGAGGTAATACTTCAGCTCGTCCAGCAGCTCCTGCCGCCGTTCCTCCCAGTCCTCCGGCTTTTCCACCCGGCCTTTGTCCGGGTCCAGGAAGGAAAAGAGGTCCGGCAGATTCGGCTGGTCCGGCAGGATATCCAGCTCCCGCGGGTCGGGGAAATAGGGGCGGGGCGCGTCGGGATTCACGATCTTATCCATTCTGTCCACCTCAATACTCGTCCCGGAACAGGTCCTGCTGCGCCGCATAGTCCAGAAGGGCCGGCAGGTCGAACACGCAGGTATCCCCCGCGTCCCCGTAGGCGCGGACGCTGAGCTTTTCCCCGGAAGCATAGTCGGCATAGAGGCTGTAGCCGGGCTTGGAGACGTTGTTGGTCATATAATAGCCGTTGTAGCCGACGACGCCCTTTTCCGTCAAAAGCTTCGCCAGGCCCTCGGCATATTCCGCGCTGACCGTATCGGAGAAGTCCAGGGCCACATAGGAATCCCCCATCACGCGGAAATCCATCCGGTAGCTGCCGTCCTCCTGCTTTTCCAGCTCCCAGTCGTAGCTGCCGGAGGGCCAGCGGTCGTCCAGGCCGTAGCTGCCGTGGTTCGCGCGGAAGCCGAAGGAGAAGCTGGTAAGCTCCGTGGAGGCGATCTCCTTGGGCGCGTCCTTGCTCAGGTCCTTGATCTCCTTTTCCGCCGCCAAAGCCTCCGAGCGGACGAAATGATAGGTGTGGCCCTCCGCGTCCAGCACCATCTCATAAGCGCGGAGGCTCCCGTCCTCCATGACGGTCAGCTCCGACATGACGCCGAAGCCCCCCTCGTCGCCGGTGATGGTCGTGGCATAGGAGGTCTTGTTCACCTGGAAGTGGTATTCGTCCGACCAGCTTCCGAAGGTGACCGTCAGGGTATCGCCCTTGATCGTCAGGGTGGTACTGCCGTTCACATCCACCCACTCGCCCTCAAAGGACGCTTCCTTCTCCGCCGGTTTTTCCGTCTCAATGGGCTTTTCCGTCCCCGTGGGCTTTGGGGATTCCGCGGGCTTCTCCCGACGGTGGCAGCCGAAGCCGAAAAGGGCCAGGGCTGCCAGAAAGCCCAGGCAAACCGAGCGCAGGATGATGTTCTTTTTCATTGGCTGTTCCTCGTTTCCGGATAATCCCGCGCCCTCCGGAGATTCCCCGGAGGGCGCAGATGGCTTCACATGAGCTTGCCGATGTCCATGGCTACGTTGTAGCCCAGGCGGTTGGCTTCATACACGTTTTTGGCCGCCAGGCAGTCCCCGATGGGGTAGAACACCGGGGCGCAGGTGGCGAAGGCTGCCGCCGCCTCCTGCAGGGGCGTCCGGCCCAGGGCGTTGACCACGCTGTCCGCCGGGAGGCTCACTTCCCCCTCCGCGGAAACGCACTTCACGCTCCCCTGCCCCACCGCCGTCACCTTGGTGCCGGTGCGGGTGGGGATGGAGAGCTTGCCCAGCTGCTCCATGACGGCGGAGGAATGGCAGGAATTGTTGGCGAAATTCAGCCGGGGGGCCATTTCCACCACCACGGGCTCCTTGCCCAGGCCCTTGAGGTAGATGGCCAGCTCCGTCCCGGCCATGCCGCCGCCCAGGACGACCACCTTCTGCCCCAGCTTTTCCGGGGCGGCGTAGGCTTCCGTCACCGGCACCGTCTTCTCCAGGCCGGGGATGGGCGGCTGGGCCTGCTCAGAGCCGATGGCGGCGATGAGCACGTCCGCCCCCAGGGAGGAAGCTTCCTCCGGGGTCAGGGCATGGTCCATGAAGACCTCCACCCCCGCCTTCTCCAGGCGAAGGGTTTGCCGCTGTATGTATTCCGCCAGGTGCTTTTTAAAGGGCACCTGCTCCTCGCAGAGGAGGACGCCCCCCAGGCGGCCGCTCTTTTCATAGAGGCGCACCCGGTGGCCCCGCCTGGCCGCGGTGATGGCAGCCTGCATCCCGGCGATGCCGCCGCCCACCACTACCACGTCATTCTTTTCGGCGGGCAGCGGCGCGGTAGAGTATTCCTCCTCCCGGCCGATGGTGGGGTTCAGGGTGCAGCAGAACTGGCCGGAGGACATGACCTCGCTGAAGCAGTGGTAGCAGCGCAGGCAGCGGTCGATATCCCAATCCCGGCCCGTGCGGGCCTTGTTGGGCAGGTCCGGGTCGGCGATGAGGCCGCGGGCCATCTCCACGATGTCCGCTTTGCCGGAGGCGATGATCTCCTCCAGCATGGCCGGGTCACTCAGGGCGCCCACGGTGGCCACCTTGGATTTCTTCATGTGGGGCTTGATGGCGGCGGCCAGGCGCACGTTCACCCCGTCCGGGTCGAACATGGAGGGATGGGTCACGGTGAAGCGGCTGCTGCCGGCGGAGACGTGGAGGATGTCCACATAGCCGTCCAGGCACTCCGCGATGCGGATGCCCTCGTCGATCTCGAAGCCGTCGGGGGTGCCCTCAAAACCGCTGATGCGCAGCTCCACCACCAGGCCGGGCACGCTGGCCTTGATGGCCTTGCAGATTTCCCTGGCCAGGCGGGTACGGTTAAAAGTGCTGCCGCCCCACTCATCCGTGCGCTTGTTGGTGGAGGGGGAGATGAACTGGTGGATGAGCCAGCCGTGGCCGCCATGGATGGTGACCATGCCGAAGCCCGCCCGCTTGGCGTAATTCGCGCCCTTGACGAAGTCGTCGATGGTCTCCCGGATGATCTCCTCCGTCATGGCCAGGACGGGCTTGCCGTGGAATTCCGTGTCGCTGGGCCCATAGGTCTGGATGCCCAGGTCCTGGGCCTGGTCGGAGTGGATGCCGCCGTGCTGCAGCTCCAGGGCCGCCACGCAGCCGTGGCGGGTGATGGAATTGGTCACATAGTTGTAGAAGGGCATGCCCCGGTGGTTCTCATAGGGCAGCATGCCCCCGCCGTAGGCCATGCCCCGGCGGCTGACCCCGCCGCCGCTGATGCAGACGCTGGCCGCGCCGCCCAGAGCCTTGCGCTCATAGTAGGCGCCTACCTCCGGCATCAGCAGGCCGTCCTTGTCCACGAAGGACACCCCCGTGGGGGCGGCAAAGATGCGGTTGCGGAACAGGGTCCCCCCCGCAACGATGGGGGAAAAGAGATGGGGATATTTCTGCTCGCTCATTCGTCCGTTTCTCCTTTATCCGTATTGTTGTTTTTTCTCATTATACTCCCTTTCGGCAGGGATTACCAGAGCGGAGGCGCTCAAGCAATCATCGCTTGCTCAAAGCGACTTGGCCAGGATCAGCTCCAGGGGCTGCTCATAGCCGGGGAAGGGCAGCACGAAGCCGCCGCAGTCCCTGTAGCCCAGCGTCCGCCAGAAATGCTGCCCCTCCTCGTCCGCCTGGGTGGAGGTCATGGCAAGGTCATAGCCCCGTGCCTTCATATCCGCCTCCCAGCGCTCCGTCAGCGCCCTGCCATAGCCCCGGCCCCTGGCCCCTGCGGCCACATAGAGAAGATTGCAGAAGGGGATGCTGTCCCATAAAAAGCCGAAGCGCAGGAGGGCCAGGTCCTCCCCGGCCTCTGACAGGATGTAGACCTGCTTCGCTGCGAGCTTGGGGGCATACGCTCCCTCCGGCAGGTGCCCGTCCATGGCCAGGCAGGCAGCCAGGTCGGCTTGCGCGGCATATCGGATGGTCATGCTCTTCTCCTTTTCCCGGTCAGGTAATGCAGATCTCTTCGGGGCGGATAACAAAACCGATTCAGCTTTCCCCGTAATTAGATACTATGTTGTTCACTTTAGCGCGGTATCGGCTTACGCTGCCCGGCCTGCGTCAGAAGTGTTGACCCGCGACGCAAGCAGGCTGACCTGTTCCACCGTCAGCTCGTCCGCCGCGCCGAGCTTGCCATTACCGCAGTCCTGTACCAGCCCGGCTTTTGTGAGCCTGTCAATATCGGCCTTCGCCCAGTTGGGGACGTCGGAAAACGCGATGGCTTCCGCAGTTTCCTCCAGATCGGGGAGGCAACGGGAGAGAAGCACCAGGGCCTCGACGCGGGTGATGGTGTTCTGCGGGCGAAGCGTATTGTCCTCATAGCCCTTGAGAATGCCAGCGGAGACCGCCGCTGCCAGCTCCGCGGCGTAATACGCACTGACCGAGTACGCGTCCGCGTAAGCAGAAATCGCTTCCGTTCCGTCGGGCGGCGTGATCCTCGCAGCGTCGATGAATGCAGCCACCGTCATTTCCCGGGAGGCGCGGGCAATGTGTTCGTCCTCGACCTGTCCCACCATGACGTATAGCCCATAATAATCGTCATAAAGTCCGAGGCAGGCGTCCATTCCGGAATTCGTGCTGAACGCCTTTTCCAGCACGGTTTCCCAGGAGCCGTACTGAGCGTACAGCTCGTCGGGCAGAGGCCCTTCCTCGTGGCCATATTTTTCCAGGTTCCGCGCCTTCGCAGCCGCCAGTCCCTCCGGATCGTCAGCGTAGGCTGCGAGGCGGAGCTCGTTTCGTTTGCAACTGACCGACCGGGCGATCTCCTCAATGCTCCTGCCCTCGATCTGCATCGCGTCCATCATCGCATACATCTCGTTGATGCTCTCATGATAGGCGATGCGGGCAAGGCGGCCGTTTTCACCGTTCACCAGCTCGGGATCGGACCAGTCGAAGGCCAGATAACTGCTCAGGCTTCCGTCCGGACTCGGCGCAAATCCGTAAACCGCATTAGAGTCCACGACGATGTCTGCCATGGCCGATGGGTTGAGCCTCGGGTCGTGCTCGTAGCGAAACGGTTCCGCGGCGGAGGAAGCCGGCATCGCCGCGATGGAGAGGATGCAGGCAATGCTCAGCATCAGCGCCAGCAAAATTCTTACGGAACGGTTCCAAGCTCGTGTTGTCTTCATGCTGCTTCTCCTTATATCTCATATTATTCGTTCCTGCATACACACAAATCTTATTCGATTATTCCTATAAAAGCAAGAAGGAAACTGTGACTATCCCCTTTTGACAAATGATGAAGTGACTTTTGACGCGAATCAAAAAGTCGCCGCAAGCAATAAGAAGCTTGCGACGACGCGCATCAATCGGTGAAGAATCCTACGCTCTCCAAAAAACAAAATCGGAGCCCAGCGGAGCGGTTCCGATTTTGAAAGGAGGAGCGACGGAGTGAATGAGAGACAACGTTTGCTTTGAAAAAGGAAACGCCGTCGCGAACGATACGAAGTCCGCGACGACGTGGTGCCGGTGGCGGGGGTCGAACCCGCACGGGTGATTAGCCCAACGGATTTTGAGTCCGTCACGTCTGCCAATTCCATCACACCGGCTCGGTGCTTCACATGATACAATAAGTTCCCAGCGATTGCAAGCCCTATTTCGGGACATGGCTGCCAATCGGCGGGAAGGGGAGACGGACCAGCGCATCCAGCGCTGCTGTGCCAGTGACAAAAAGGACGCCGCCCGACTGCCTGGTATGGGCTTCTGTCTCTATATGGACGCTCATTCCTTTTCGAGCAGCTCCCGCAGCTCGTTCCAATCCGTGATGGCGGCAGCCCTGTCGGAAGCCGCCGGCTCTGCCGGAGGCTCCTTGTCCCCTTCCAGGCGCCCCAGGTAATGCACGGCGAACATACCGGCCCCGTTTGCCCCTCCCACGTCCTTTACCTCTTGGTATTCCTCCATTCACGATCCAAAAGTTTTATTTTTCTTTCAATGGCTGGATTTTCTATGTTTTTCCCTTATTCGGAGGCATATTACCACATAAAGAGAACGTAAACGTAACAAATTCCGGGCTTCTTAAAGATTTTTTTCGTTTTTTCCCGAAAATCTCTTTCTTTGCTGCGCTGTATTATGCTTTTGGCGGCATAATGGAAAACCGGACGCAGAACCGAAAAAGCGCCTGTTCCCTTTTTCCCTGAGAACAGGCGCTTTCTTTCAGTGGATGGTGACGTTGAGGCCGTAGGAGGCCACGATGCTTTTCAGCTCGGCCATCTTTTCGTCGGAGGGCGGCGTGGCTTCCATGGGCTTCCCGTCGCTGATGCGGAGGTACTTCATGACGCCCATGTTGTGGTAGGGCAGCAGCTGCACCACCTCCACCGCGTCCCCCAGCTGCGCGCAAAACTCCGCCGTTGCGCGGATATTCTCCTCGTCCCAGTTGAACATGGGGATCACGGGGATGCGCACCTGCAGCTTCTTGCCCTTCTCCGCCAGCTTCCTGGCATTGTCATGGATGGGCTCGTTGGGCACCCCCACCGTGGCCTTGTGCTTGGCGGAGTCCATGTGCTTCAGGTCATAGAGGTAGAGGTCCACATAGGGCGTCGTCCGCTCCAGGGCCTCCCAGGGGGCGAAGCCCGTGGTGTCCAGGGCAGTGTGGATGCCGTTATCCTTCAAGCCCCGCAGCACCTCCTCCACGAAGTCGATCTGGCTCAGGGGCTCGCCCCCGGAGATGGTCACGCCGCCGCCGGAGGTATCGAAGAAATTCTTGTCCTGCAGCAGCCGGTCCACCAGCTCCTGGGAGGTGTAGTCCTTGCCGCAGAGGGTCAGGGCCTCGGCGTAGCACTTGTCGGCGCAGGCGCCGCAGTTATCGCAGATATCCCGCTTGACGTGGACGGTCCGGAGCTGCTCCCCGGTCTGCACGTCGGTTTTCAGGGGCCCTTCCTCGATGGCCCCCTTGGGGCAGGCGTTCATGCAGCGATTCCGGCAGGCGTCCAGGCCCAGGCAGCGCATGCTCATCCAGCTCAGCTGCTTGTAGAAGGCCTGGCTCTCCGGGCTGTGGCACCAGGGGCAGCGCAGGGGGCAGCCCTTGAGGAAAGCCGTGGTGCGGATGCCGGGGCCGTCCTGTACGGAAAAGCCCTGGATGTCGTAAAGCCTTCCCGTCGTCATATGCTCATCTCGGTCCGGCGGATCAGGTCGTCCTGGGCTTCCTTGTAGACCTCCACGAAGTAGGCGGAGAAGCCGGCGATGCGCACCACCAGGTCCTCATAGTCCTTGGGCTTCTCCTGGGCCTCCCGCAGCATCTTGGCGGAGACCACATTGATCTGCAGCTCCATGCCGCCGCCCCGGAAGTAGGTCTCCATGACGGCCCGCAGCTTCTTGTCCCCTTCCGCGCCCTGGAGGGCCGTGGGGTGGAATTTCATGTTGCAGAGGGTGCCGTTGGCGTAGTTGGCCTGGTCGAATTTCAGGATGGAGTTGATGGTGGCGAAGGGGCCGTTCTTATCCATGCCCTGCACCGGGCTGATGCCATCAGAGAGGGGGGCGCCCTTCTTGCGCCCGTCGGGAGTGGCCTCGCAGAACATGCCCATGACCACGTTCAGGGTCACCGGCCAGCAGCCCGCCGTCCAGTGGCAGCCCCGGGGGCTGACGCCGCGGGTGATGCCCTCGGAGTAGGTGTCCGCCACGAACTTCAGGTACTTGTCCGCCTCCGGGTCGTTGTTGCCGAAGTGGCTGCACCTTCCCAGGATATACTGGTGCAGGTCCTCATAGCCCTCCCAGTTATTCATCAGGGCGTCGTAAAGCTCCCTGGTGGTGGCGATCTTGTCCCGGAAGCAGACCTGGTCGATGATATTGAGGCTGTCGGCGACGGTGCCGTGGCCGATAGAGGAGTTGCCCGCGCCGTTGTACTTCGCGCCGCCCCACATCACGTCCTTGCCGCTCTCGATGCAGCCGGTCATGGTGGCGGAGAGGAGGGGCAGGGGGTTATTCATGG
>JAEEGK010003482.1_pt1 | contig 39125 bp, 30 predicted proteins | sample 8958771 | NCBI WGS metagenome assembly JAEEGK01 (sample SAMN16246547, study PRJNA631951) | gut metagenome | biome: gut microbiome; feature: rumen; material: SC-attached | host: Bos | place: Iran: Karaj | collected 2018-10
CAATCCCAAATCCCAATCCCCAATATAATTAAAAATTTTTTTTTATTATTTTTTTTAAAAAGGGGGGGGGAAAAATTATTTAATTTTTAAAAATATTTCATTTTTTTAATAAAAATAGTCAAATAAAAATAAATTTTTTCTTGAGTTATAAATAATGGAATAAGATCGAATTAAAAAAAAATATATATTTTTCAAAAAGAGTTAAGATCAATTAATAATAAAAAAGATAAGAAATAAATAAAATATATATCAAAATAAGAAAAAAAATTCGTTTTAATATTAATAAATGTTACTCTTTAAAACAAATTTAATGATATATATATAAATAATAGAAAAATTAAAACCTTATTTTTAGCCAATATAATATTCACAAAAATTTTTTTGAATGAATTAATATATACATAGCAGAAGAAATGAATTTTCAAATACAACAAAGATTCAAATTTCAAACTTGAAATTGGAAACTTTTGATTTTGTTGCCATAATTTCAAAAGCTTTCCAAGTTAAATTTATTGCATCTTTATGCCTAAGTAAATCAGATTCATGATTTATATTCTCTAAAAATGAAATAAAACAATTTTCTCTTGCTTGCTCATTTTTATCGCAAAAAAATGCTTGATCATCATCTGATATAGTATCTAAATCAAATTTTTCAAAAGGTTTTCCCCCTATTAATTTGCAATTTCTAAATATATATATTTCAAAGTGTTCAATACTTCCGACATTATTGTTAAAAATTCTTTCTTTTTCAGAAATTTCATAAGCTTGATAACTATGAATCTGAATATTCATTAAAGGACCTACTTCTATATTTAGTCTTTCATGTCTAACTCTACCATTTCCTTTATATATATCTTGTGGCAAATCACACCAACTTCTTCGACTAAAACCAGACTGCATTAAATTTAAAGTACAATTAGTAATTGTTTTATCATCTTTTTTGAAATTAATAATTGAATGAAAATCAATTTCACCAAAATTTTTAAAAGTATTTTCTTCCATATTAAAAATATTATTGAATTTGCCGGTATTAAATAATTTTTGATAATCTTGATTATTGATAACTGTTAGAGAATCATTTGGATTATAAGTTGAAACATACATCTCTGCATTATTTATTTTTTTGTTTTGAGTTAAATTATTTATTTCTAAAAACCAAGTTAATAAATCAATGAAATGATATCCGCTATGAAATAATTTTCCATATCCATATTTATATGGGTGATTTTCTCTTGTCAAAAATTCTGATGGCATTACCCACATACCGTCATTATGATATATATCAATATATGTTATTGGTATATTATATTTTTTAACAGTTTCTGTTAATAAATTTTTAATATAAATAAATCCTTCATGGAATCTTCTTTGACATTGTATTGTAAAATGTATTTTATCTTTTTTTCTTTCATATAAAAGACATAATTCTTCATATTCTTCTTTTATTTTTATTGTTTGATTGATATCATTATTGCAATTAATGGGAGATGTTATAGGTTTATCTAAAAGTATATTTATTTCATTTTCTAAAAAAAATTTTGCATACATAAAATGTGCCTTTGGTTCAGTTGATATAATAGCATATTTTATATTTTTAGTTCGAATTTTCCTTTCTAATTTATTTGAAATATTATTAGAAAGACAAGTTGAATCTTTATAAGAATCATCTACAAGGAATAATTCTGTTGATATATCATTTTCTTTTAAAAATTCTTCAATTTCTAATTTTTTACTTTTTAGTTCTACCAATAAAGACAAATTAAGACTGTACTTTTTGAAAATACTTATATAAATTCTTTTTGCATGGGGGCCTAATCCTACCAAAACAAATTTCATGTGTTTATATTTGTTATACATTTTGTTTTTGTTTAAATAGAATAAGCATTATTTATATAATAATTTTTTCCCTATTTTTATTCCCTATTTTTAAAACTAATAAAATCTATTTTTAATTTCAAAATCTATTTTTAATTTCAAAATCTATTTTTAATTTTTTTTTATTTCTATTAATGAATTTGAGAACAAATAATTTAATGACTATACAAAAGGAAAATAAACTAAAATTTGATTTAGAATTATCAAACTTTTCTTTTATCCAAAATTAATTTATCAAATACTCTTTCATTTCCTAAACTAAATAATTCTAATTCTATAAGTCAAAAAAAGAGACATTTAGATGTTTTGGCTCAATTAAATTTAACAAAAATAAACAAATCTCAAGATGAAATAATAGAAAAGAATTTTAATTCATTTAACATTTTTCAAAATAAAGATAATAATAATAATTTTAATAATAATATATCAAATAACATAAATAAAGTTGAATCAGTTTCAACTGAACAAACATCTAAAAAAGAAATGATAAAAATAAATATAGAAATGTTTATTTAGTGGGTAAAGTTTTATTTTTGAACTATTTATTAATTTAAAATTAATTTCTAAATAATAATATTTTGAATCTAATTTTAATTTTTTTATTGAAGTTATAGAAGAAATATTTACTATTTCTAATGGTTGATTTGGATATGATTTCATATTTGAATATCTTTTTAATAATTTTAATTTTGTATCTAATTCTAAATATCTATAATGATATATACCAAAAAATGAACTTTTTTTTTCTAAATTCCCTATTATTTTAAATGGTAAATCTTCTATATTATTTTTATTTTCTTCAATATATTGTTCATTATTTGATTGAGATAATTTTGGTTTTAAATATTCATCTAAGATTTTATGATTTTTATTTGATTTTATAAAGCTAAATTTTAAATTTATTTTTTCTATTATTATTGATATTATTTTATAAAATAATTCTTGTTTTTCAATAATAAATATTCTATTTTTATAAAATATTTCTTTAAGTATTTTTATTCTAATATTCTTTTTTCTTAATATATATAAACAATATGGAATAATTTGATTTTATTTTATTTCTAAATTTAAAATATTATAAAATAAATCTTTAATTAATTGAATGGTATAAATTTTATTTTTATTCCATGATAAATGATTTATCTTTATTAAATAGTAATTAAAAAATTATAATTTTACAATAGAAAATATTAAAATATTTTTTGAAAAATAAAATTATTTAAACTAAATTTTTTGGGTATAATAACTTTATATTCTTTTTCTTCCAATTCTTTAAACTACCATTATTATGTCTATTCTTTTTTTGATAACCATTACATAACTTTAAAACTCTATTAGCAATTAAATCAAATTGAGATGCTTTATATAAAATTTCATTACCAATTAAAACATTATTTTCATCAACTAAATTTTTTTTATTTTTAACATTATGAATTTTCATAGTTTGTTCAGAATCTTCATTTTTAAATGAAGAATCTTGAGAACTTGTAAAAGCCATTGAAGTTAAAATTTGCATTGATTCAGAATTAATAAAATCTTTGAGATTTATATCATATTTTTTAATAGGATTATAATTTTTATTATAAGGAATATACTCATCATTCTTTAATTTTTTTTCAATATCATCATCACCAAAGCTAAAAATATTTTTTCTTTTTTTTCTTTTTCTATTATTAATAATATAAGGCATCTCCAAAGTATTATTATCATTATTGGTTTTTTCTTAGTTTTTATTTTATTTTCTGCTATTTCTTCAGTGGCTTTAAAATGAGTTTTTTGATGATATTCTTTTTAAAATTAGATCTTTTTTTCCATCTTTCATTATTTTGAGGAACATAATAAATTTTTGGGTTTTTATATATATTTATTTTATCTAAAGAATCTTTTTTTTGTTCTTCTTCAATATTAGAATTAGGAATAATTTTATATTTTGCTTTGTATCTTCTTCATTTTTATCTATGTCAAGATTATGATTTAAAGAATTTGATAATTTTAAAAAATCTTTTTATAAATTCTGAATCATATACTTTTTTATATACAATGTCTACCCAATGTGCTGCTTCTTTTAAATAGTCGATTTTATTGTCTTGATGACTTAAAGATAGAAGAATGAAATTTATTAGGAGAGATATTACTTTCATTTTTTTCTATTATTTTATAGATTTATTCAATAAAATTTATTTTTCTCAAAATAAATCTATATTTTTTAATTGTCTGTTTAAAATTTCTCTTTCATTTTCTCTATAATAATTTCCTGTTAAAGCTTCATATACTCTTTCTAAATCAGTTCTTGCTTTAAATCTCATTTGAGGTTGAATTATAATATCATTTTTAATTAAATAATCTAAAATATCTGAATTTAAATTTTTATTATCTACTATTCTCTTTGTTGAAGGAATTAACTTATTTAATTCATATTTTTGGGAAAATGTCATATTTCCAACTGTATTATTATATAATAATTTCTCTGATGACTGTGATATATTTTTTGAATATGATTTTGGCTTTCCAAATTCTTCTGATAAATGAAATAAATATCTATTATTTTTTAAAGTGTCTTTTATTCTTTCAACTTCTGTTGTGTAACCTTTGAAAATAAATGGTTTTCCTTTTGTTCTTTGGTTATACATATTTTGACGTGGATTAATTATTTTTTTTGTTACATCTTGTACTACTACTTTATTTTCTGGTAATGTCATCTAAAAATTTTTTAAATTATTTATTTACATCTGTTATGAAATCTTTTACTCTTTTTTCATAGTTTTCATACATTATTGGAATTTGTTCTATTTAATTTTTTGTTAAATTATATTTATTAGTATTACTTTTAAATCTTTTCTTATAGTTTGTATATTTTAAAGCTTCTCTTTCTTTTTGTTTTTTTTCTTGATCTTGTTTTTCTTTTACATAAATGTTATACATTTTTAAAATTATATTTTTTATATAACTAATAATTTTAAAGATAAAAAAAAAATATGAAAAAAAGAATAAATAAGTTAATATTGAAATAAATAATAATATGAAATTATATTAGTTTTTTTTCTTTAAATTCTTCTAATAATCTCATAGACTCTTTAAGACAATCTAATTCTTCAATTTTAGTTGCAGTAAATTTTCTTTTAATTACATCATTATATTCTTGATTTTTAACTTTTAAAAGAAAATAAAACTCTTTATATTGAATATTTCCTGTTAATTCATTAATTTTATCATCATTTCTATCAATTAACAATTTTCTATATTCTCCTGCATTCATTTTTAATAAAGCTTCTGCAGTTTTTCCAAATAAATCTATATAATATTCTGCAGAAGCATCTTTTACTCTTATATTAACTGAATATTGATATTTTGGAGAATTATATTGTCTTTTACAATTTCTACAAATCCATGAATTATTTTCAAAGAATATTTTTTTTTGACATTCTTTATTAGGACATCCTGGGTAAAAATTTTTATCATTATGAGTTATATGAGTTATTACTGCTTTTATTTTATAAAAAGGAAATTTATGGTTTAAATCATCTAAATATTTATCCATATTTTCTAAGATAGTTTCAATAAAAACTATTTTATCTTCGAATTTACTTTTTTTATTATCATCATTATTCTTATTATTCTTTTCTATAATTGATATATTATTTAAATAATTAGTATAATAATTTTTTAATGAATTAATTTCATTTTCTAATTCTTTTATTTCAGGGTTAATTTCAATATTACTTTCATTTACACTTGTAATATTTTTTCCTCCGAAATCATTTACTCTTCCTTTTCTAATTAATAAAATATTTCCATTTTCAATCTCTAAATTTGCAAATTTTTTCCATAAAGTTAATTCAATTGAAGTTCCATTAGAATCTGAAATTATTGTTCTTCTCATATCAATTTCTCCATTTCTTGTATTTTTTTGAATAATTATCCCTTTATCCATTATTATACATAAAACATTAACTAATGTATTAACAGGTAAATTGAATATATCTTTAGTTGTTAAAAAATTCATATTATCTTTTTGTATTTTATTACTATCTTCCATTTCATTTACCTTTGAGTCTTCATTTAAAATTATTTTATAATCAGATGTTGTTGTATTATATTGTTTATCATTCACTTTTATATTTCCTCCTCTTATTTCATAAATATTATCTTCTTTTATTAAATCATAAAATTTATCTACAATTTTATCAAAACATACAATTTGCATTGTTGTATTTTCTTCATCTTTAACTACAAATGTAAATAACATACCAGCTCTATTTTTATTAAACTTTTTAATTTCACTTTTTGAAACAATTCTAACATAAATTACAAAATCTTTTGTAAAAGTAGTAATTTGTCTAAGAGGAATATAATTTTTTCCTTCAAACACTTCTTGTTCTTTTATATTATTTGATATATTTTCTGTAAAACTTTCTTCTGATAAATTAATTGAATTATTACTTAAACTATCTGATATTTTTTTAGGATTCTCAATGTTTGAATTTTCTTTTTTATTTATTTCATTTTCTTTTTCAATTGAATGATTGTCTTTAATTAAAGGGCAATTTCTAATATTTTTTTCTTTTTTAATGATTTTAAATTCTTTAATCAAAAAAACTCTATCTGGATTATTTGAAAGAATTAAAGGTAAAATCTTTCTAATTTTTATTATTTGTCCCATTTCAATTTCTGGACTTCCTATTTCTTTACAAAATAAAAATTTATTATATGATAAAATTCCATCTGAAAGAGTTGCAGTCAATAACTCTTTATTATCAACTTTTTTAGTTTTTGTTGGGTGAATATTTGTTATTTGATATTCTCCATCAATTTCATATGTTTTTCTTGTTGTACAATCAAATTTAAAAAGAGATTCAATTGATTGAGTATTATTCATTTAATTAAATAAATAGAATTTATAAGCGGGATAATTGGAAATTCAATTTTAATGTTTATAATATTTAATATATATGAAATTTTAATTAATTAATAATAAATAATTTTAATTACAATTAACGATATTTTTTTAATATTCTTCTAAATCTTCATCACCTTTATCTGCTATAAAAATTAATATAATAAAGAACACTATTGAATATATTATTAAATAAATAAAAAAAAAAATTAATTTCGCTGCAAAATCTAAAGGAGGATTTTCATCTTCATAAAATATAATTTTTGAAGTGTCTAAAACTTCAGACGCAGCCATAAATTTTTTATTTGATTTTAAATATGTTTTTTCACTTGATTGAGTAGAATTTAATATATCAAGATTATTAATATTTGTTATTTTACTTGTAAATCTCTCATAATAATAAATAATTCCTTCTGTTTCATTTTTATAATTCATAATTACATAATTATATTTATTTCCATAATTCATTTGAAATAAATAAATTTTTTCTATTATTTCATCAATTTGATTTGGTTTATTAAATGAAAATATTATACTATCTTTTTCTTCATTGGATAAAACTGATAAGTCCTTTGATGAATTGATGAAATGATAAATTTTTTCAGAATACAAATAAATAAATTGGTTATAATTATCAAGAACTTCATCTGAAATATTAAATCTAAAATCAACAAATTGATTCATTCCTCTTTGTTTATTATATAATAAAACAACATTAGAATTTTTATCAGTATCATTTCTTTCGATTTTTAAATAATAACAAAAATCAATAAAGTCTATCTTTTTATTAGTTTGATTAATAAAAATATTTAATTTATCGTCATCATTAAAAAATCCAATAATATAATTTAATTTAGTAGTATCATTCATAAAATAATTTTGAAAGGTTTCAATATTATTATATTCTATATATGTACATTCCTTTAAATAATTTTCATTAATTAATTTAACAAGAACATTATATTTTTCTCCTCCTCTATGTTCTTGAAGATTTCCATTATTATAAATATATAAAAGTGGAACATATCTCACATTAAATCTATTTTTATATTTTGCTATTCTTGTATTAACTGCATAAAAGTCTATTTTTTCATAAAAAAATTCTGATAATTTTATATATTCAGGTTCAAATTTTTTACAATGAGGACAATAAGGTGAGTAAAATAATATTAAAGCTAATTTATTTTTTTCTTTTATTGTTTCCATCATTAAATCTGTGTCTAATATATTTTTTATATGTTTTGGATCTTCAAATAATGATTGTATATATTGAAAAAAGAAAAAAATGAAAAAATAAATTTTTTTATTCATTTTTTTTTAAATGTATAAATCATAATTTATTTATGTTTTTTGAATTTATTTGTTATAATAACAAATAAACAAATGAATAATCAACTTTCAAAAGAAAGAGAAAAAAAACTTAAAGAAACCTTTGGGCTTATAGATCATGATAAAGATAATTATATAAATTCAAATGAAGTTGGATTATTGTTAAGAGGTTTAGGAATATATTTAACTGAAGAAGATATAGAGAAATTAAATAAAGAATTAATCCAAAATGGAAATGATAAAGTTTCTTATGAAGAGCTTAAAAAAATATATATTGAAAAATTAAAAACAAATAAAAATTCAAAAGACCTTATTCAAGCTTTTGAATTTTTTGATGAAGAAAAAACCGGAAAAGTAAATTTAAATGAGTTAAAACATGGTTTAATTGTTCTTGGTGATTGTTTAAATGAAGAAGAAATTAATTACTTAATAAATGAAATTGGTGATGAGGATGGAAATATTGACTATAAAAAATTAGCTAAAACTATTTTTGAAAATTAAATATTTTTAATTATAAATTTTATAAACAATTTCATAATGGAAAAATTAAGTTTAAATAAAGAGAAAACATTTATAAATAAAAAAAAAAGAAAATCAAATGAAGCAAAACAAATTCAAAAAATAGATATGATACAGTTTAAAGAAAAGATAAATCAAGAATTAAAAAATTTAAAACCTTCAATCAATGATAATATTTTAAAAGAAAAATCAACATCATATTCAATAAAATATAATAATTATATTAATGAAGATCTTTCTTTATTATGTTTATCTTTTGCAAATAGAATTATAAAAGATTCTAAAGGTATTCCTCAAATAATAAAAAACGAATATAAAATTTATCATAATTTTTGTGTTATACTTAAAAAATTAATGCTTAATGAATTTGAATTATCTTTATTTTCTCTTTATTTAGATGTTTGTAAATGGCCTTTTAATTTTTCTTATGAAGAATATTTTATTTTTTTAGGTTTATATATAAAAGAAATTGCTTCAAACGAAGATTTTTTAGATATCTTTGAATATTTAAAAAATAATAATGTAAATTTCAATTATAATTATTTTTCTTTTAAAGTTCAATTTGAAACAATCGAAAAATTTTCTTATAATGATATAAATAAAAGATATAAATTTTTAAAGAAATCATGTAATAGTTATTGTAAAAAAGATTTTATTGATTATAATTTTATAGTCGATAAAATTATTAAGATAAAACGCCAGTTAAATGGTATTATATCTGATGAAGATGAAATTAATTTTTCATCGTTTAAAAATCCTAATTTATTAAATAATAATTATTTATATAATGATATATATAATTTAACAAATTTATCTAATAATGATGAATTATAAAATTTATTAATTATTCTCTTTTATAAAGATTCTTAATTTAAAAGAAAAAAGTCACGGCATTTAAAAATTTATTTAAATATAATTATAAAAAATAGTTAGTAATTTTTATAAGAAAATAAAAATTAGTTATAAATTATCTATAATACTTTTAATTAATTTTTTTTTATTTTCTTTTTCTTCTTCACTCATTTTTTTCATTTGTTCTTTATAAAGTTTCAATTGTTCAACTAATACTGAAAAATTTTTACATTCATTAAAATTATTTAAATCAACCTTTTCACAATTAAACATTTTAATATCATCTCCAAAGAATAAATATAATTTTTTAATTTCATCTTTAATTTTAGGAATTAATTCTTTATCAAAATATTCTCTATCATATAAAAAAGCATATTCATAATCAAAAATAAATTTAGAGTTATTAATAATACATAAATTATTAGCAATAGATTCATAAAAACCATAAATTGAATTTTGATAAGCAGAATGAAAATTTTTCATAATCATTTGTAAATAATCAACCATTAAATCTTCAATTTTTTGTTTTTGATCAATTACTTTAATTATTTTAGTTCTTGTTATAACTGAACTTATTAATAAACTTAATTTTGTTGTTTTATTTAAACAATCTTGATCATTTAATACATTTTTTTCAAATAATATTAAATGTTCTAATTCTTTATTTTTATTTTCTTTTGCTTTTTTTAATAAAAGTGAAAGGGAAATTTCTATTTTTTTTTTCATTTTGTTTTTAACTTCTAAATCAAATAATTCTGTTATTGTTGGAAAAGAATTCCAAGGATGTAAATTTAAATATTCAAATATTGATTGAGATAAAAGTTTTAAATAATTTAATAATAAACCTTCGTTTATGTTTTGTTGATTTATTTCATTATTTTTTTTTTCCATGTATAATTTTTTTTTTTAAAAATTATTATTTTTTTTAATTATTTTTACGTTTAAATTAATTTTATGATTTATTTATTATTCATTCTAAGGCTGATTGTTTCATTAGTAATTCTGTTACTTTTGAAGGATCATTTTTTTGATAATATGTTACCATTTTATTATATAATTCTTCAAGTCTGTTTTTTACTTTTTCATTTTCTTTATTTTCTTCAAATTCTTTTTCTAATTTTTCTACCTCAGATTCTAATTCTGATATATTTTCTTCTTCTTTTTTTTCTTCTTCTTTCTTTTCTTCTTCTTTCTTTTCTTCTTCTTTCTTTTCTTCTTCTTTCTTCTCTTCTTCTTTCTTTTCTACTTCTTTTGTTTTATCTTCTTCTTTTTTATCTTCTTCTTTCTTTTCATTTTGTTCTATTTTGGGTTCTTCACTTTTTTTTTCTTCTACTTTTGGTTCTTCATTTTTTTTTTCTTCTAATTTTGGTTCTTCTTTATTTTCTTTTTCCTCATTTTTTACTTCATCCTTTTTTTCTTCTATTTTAGGTTCTTCATTTTTTTTTTCTTCAGATTTCGATTCTTCTTTTTTTTCTTCAATTTTTGTTACATTTTTATTTTCTTCTAATTTTTTATCTTCTTTTTTTTCTTCAATTTTCTTTTCTTCCTTTTTAACTTCTTCAACTTTATTATCAATCTTTTCTTCAACAATTTCATTTTCTTTTTTTTCTTCAATTTTATTTCCTTTAATTTCTTTAGTGATATTATAATTTAAACCAAAATAATGAATTTTTTCTAATAATTTATCAACAGTTTCTTCTCCTTTATCCATTGTTAAAAACATTTCATAAGGTTCATTAATACCTTTTTGACTCCAGTGAATAAAAACTAAATTATTTACTAAAATTTTTTTAATACTTTTAAGACAATTTATAGAAGACCAAAAGACTAAAGTTAATTTATTTTTATTCCACTTTTCACTTTCAAAAAGCAAAAAATAAATATCACTTATTAACATTATCCTTAAATATTTAACCCATTTACCATTTATTAACACATTTTCTTTAACTTGTTTAATTTCAAAATTACTTCTTTCAAGTAATTTTAAATCATATTTTCCTCCTAAATAATATTTCCCAATGTAAAGTAAATTTCCATCCATAAAAACTTTTTTAATAAAATCAGGAATTAAAGGAAGTAAAGTAATTAATTTAATATTTTCATTCCATTTTTCTCCTAAAACTTCTTCTAAAATGTCTCTTCCATCTGAATATTGAGGAAAACAATATTGTGTTGTACAAAATAATTTTGGTGGAGAATAAGGAAAAGATTCTGAATTTATTACTAATACAAATGTTATTTCTTCATTATATATTGAAGGATCTATTAAAGAATGAGGTATTATTATATCTATTTGATATTCTTTTTTTTGTTTTATTGATGTTATCATTATTCCTAAATTATTGTTTTTTAATTGAGATAATTCGTATTCTATTCTTATTTGTTCTTCCATTTTTATATATTTATTCTTTTTTTAAAATTCTTTTTAAATTATTAATTATTATATAATAGTTGTTTTGTAATTTTTAATAAATAAATTTTCCATAAAAAAAATATTTATCTATTTGTTACTTACTAAATATTAACACTTAAGTTTATAGATTAAATGTTTTGGTTAATAATTTGAATTTGGTTATCATTTATTCAAAGCTTTATTAGAAGGAAATTTTTTAAATTTTATAAAATATCTATAATAACTATCTTCTATTTCTTTTTTTATTTTTTTTAAATCTTCTTGTGATTTTTGTACTTGTTTTTGAGATTCTATTGATTTTAATTCTAAATGACTCATACTTCTCGATAAATTTTTTTTCTTATAAAGAGAACTAGTATTTCTAAATGTATCACTTGTGCTGAAATCTATAGAATTTTCTTTATTCTGTTTTGAAATTGGAAAAAAACTTTTATTTAAAAAATAAGATAATTCCTTTTTAAAAATTTCAATACTCCTTCTTTTATGATTATTATTTTTTTTTTCAGTTGAAAAACTATCTACTTTCCTTTTTTTATTATTTTCATTATCATAACCATAATAATTCATTAAATAATATAATCTCGTTTTAATTTTTGATTTTTTGCTTTGATTTAAAGTAGAATCGTTTGAATTATTTAAACTTTTTTTATATTTTTTATTAAATAAACAGTTTTTACAATAAGATACAGTTCTTTTAGGTGATTTAATACATTGTAAAAAGTCTTTAATTGCATTTTTCGTATCATTTATATCATTTGTCTTTGGAGGCTTCATTGTATCAATAAAAACATTTCCAATTTTATTATAAAGATTATTTCTGAATAAACTACTTTTATCATGGTTAAATTTATTAAATAAAAGAGAATATTTTAATTTCGTGTTTTGGTTTTTATATTTTGGATTTAATATTAAATCTCTTCTTATAGAAGAAAATTTATCTGTTTCATTTCCTTCTTTGTTATTTATAATAGTACATACTTCATTTAATAAACGCTTAAAATCACTTTTTTTTTCATTTACATTTTTCATAATTAAAATGAATAAAAGAATATTAAAAATAAAAAATCAATTAATAAAGAAAAAATATTTAATTTTACAACTTAATATTATAATCAATGCATAATTTAAACCAAAAAAAATATATATAATTGAAAGAGATTAAAATTTATTTTTTTAAAAACAATTTTGAAATTATAGATTTAAATAATTAAAAGATTTATATATTCTTATTTATTATATTTTTTAGGTCTTCTAATGATATTTTTAAATCAACCACAAATTAAAAATTATAAAATAATATATTCATTATTAAATAAATAAATAAAAAAAATGTCGCACAATCATTCAGATGATATATCTGGGAAAATTTTTTTTAAATTTTACAAAGCTCAAAAAAAACTAGGAGAAGGTTCTTTTGGGAAAATATACACTGCAATAAACACAAAAACAAAAGAAGAATTTGCACTTAAACTAGTAATAAAATAATTTAAAAAAAACTTCTTTTAACAATTTTATATAAAAAATAGGAAAGAAAAGACTCTCAAAGTTTATTAGAAATGGAAGCATATATGTTATGTCATTTAAAAGGAAATGGAATTCCAATAGTAAAATCATTTGGATATAATAATAATTATAATATTTTAGTAATGGAATTATTAGGAAATTCTTTAGAAGATTTATTCCAAAAACAAAAACGAAAATTTACTCTTAAAACAACTTGTATGTTAGGAATTCAAATAATTGATAGAATTGAATGGGTTCATAGTAAATTAGTTATTCATAGAGATATTAAACCTGATAATTTTGTTATGGGAAGAAACGAGAAAAATTATATTGTTTATGTTTTAGATTTTGGTTTATCGAAAAAATATTGGTCTAATAAGAATAATTGTCATATTAAATTTTCTCAAAATAAAAAATTAACTGGTACTGCAAGATACGCTTCTATTAATGCTTTAAAAGGTTGTGAACAAAGTAGAAGAGATGATTTAGAAGCAATTGGTTATGTTTTAATTTATTTTTTAAAAGGGTGTTTACCTTGGCAAGGATTAAAAGTGAATAGGAAAGAAGATAGATATAGGAAAATATATGAAAAAAAAAAAGATACTTCTGCTGAAGAATTATGTAATGATTTACCTAAAGAATTTGAAGAATATGTTAAATATACTAGAAATTTAGATTTTGAAAGTAAACCTGATTATAATTATTTAAGAGGTTTATTAAGGAATATTTTGGAAAAAAATAATTATGAATTTGATTATTTTTTTGATTGGTTCAGTGAGAAACCTTTAATTAATAATAATTTTTATGAGTCAAATTCTAATAATAATAATAATAATAAAAATAATAACAATGATATTGAAGGTTTAAGTGGGCATTATATTAATACTAATGAAAATCTTGATTCAAATAGAAGCAATGATGATGTGAAAAATAATATTGATATTAATCGAATAGATACTGATGTTGCTAATTATAAAGTTGATATTCCTAATTTAGATGATAAAGAACATAATGTAGGGAAAAAAAAGAAAGATGATAAAAAAAATGATAAAGAAAAGAAAAAATGTGTTATTTTTTAAATATGAATAATAAAATAATATTTATAATTTAAAATTATATTTTTATTTTTTCAATATATTTTTCTTTCATTGATTGTTAAGATTAAAAATCATTAAATAAGAAAATAAACATAATAATTATAAAATTAAAATGACCATTTAAATAAATACATTTTAACCTATTAAACAGCAATATATTATTATCTAATTAATAAAAATAAAATTATAATAAGACCAACTAAAATTGTAATAAATAAATAAGAATTTTTTTTTTTATTATTTTCATTTCTTCTAATATTTTCAGCTATTGAACTAATATTCATACTTATAGTTTTTAAATTATCAGATTTTGTTGCAATAATTTGCATTTTATAATCTCTTTCAATTAATTTTTCTATATTTTCAATAATAGCATCTTTAGCCAAATTAATTTCATTAATAATTGTACCAGCTTGATTTCTAGAAGGATTATTATTATAATAGTTAATTAATTGTTTAATTATATCAACACCACTTTTTAATTGTTCATTGGAATAATTATTTAAATCTTTAAAAGAATAATATTTTAAAATTTCACTTTTTAAATCATTTAAAAATGAAAATGCAATATTATCTTTAACTTCTTCATCAAGTAATAAAAACGTTATTGAATTTTCATTTATATAATGAATTGTATATTTATCATATTTAATAATATATTTAGAATTTTGCTTAATTCCTTTTTGAAGAATAATTCTTGTTATTTGTTGGAAATTCCCTTTAAAATCAGTATATTCACATAAAACAGAATCTCCTTTTGAAATTAAAGAATAAATAAAAGACATTTTTTAATGATTTAAAAATTCAAAATTTATTTAAATTTAATTTAATATTTAAATATTTAAATTAAAATATGGATAGTCAATATGATATTGAAATGTTAAATAGTAATTCAAATAATTTAAAAAGAAAAAATAAAAAAAGAAGTTATAAAGAATTAAAAAAAGATATTGTTTATGATAATATTAATGAATTTTTAGAAGAACAATTTTGTTACAGTCAAAAAACAATGAAAAGAAAATTTTCTGATGATAATAATAGTATAATAAGTGAAACATCATGTAATACTCAATTAGAAAAACAAAATACTGATTTTAATATTCATTCTAATGAAATTGATATGAAATTAGAAAAAGAACTAGTTAAAAGATTTTATGAGAAACATAATAAAGAATTAATGAAAGCAATGTTTGGATAATTGTTTAAAAATTTAATAAAAAAAAATCAAAAAAAGTTTAGAACATTACCTTTATTAAATAAATTAATTAATAAAATATTAAAATATTTTTGTTAAAATATTTTAATAAGAATAATTTGTTAAATAAAAAAAAATTAATAACATAAGACTTAAATTAATTAAATAAATTATTATTTATTTACTTCAAAGTATATTTATAATATATATATATATCTAAATAAAAAAATCTTTAATTGATACAAAAAAATTTTATTAAGAATACTTACAATTACTATTTTTTCATTAATTTAATCATTTGATTTGTTTTTTTATTATAATTATCTTCACATTTTTCAGTATTAATTTTTTCTGTATTTGAAGATAATTTAGAATTTGATTTATGATAAATTGAATTATTTCGACTTTCATTTTTTCTAAAGGTCATTTCACTAATAACTTCTTTTACAGTTTCTAACTTATTTATATTTTTATTTTTATTAACCACATTATTATTATTATTAATTATTTTTGAAGACATTTGACTTTCGTTTAATTCATTTAAGGATATTTCATATTCATTTGAAGAATTTTTCATTATTTCTATTGAATTTTTTTCTTTTATTACATTATTTTCTTTCTTACATATAATAATATTTGAAAATTCTTTATTTTGAAGTGATTCAATATCAATTCCTTTAGTAAAAACTTTTGTTTTATCTCTTTCAATTATATTATTTGGGCTGATACAACATCCCATAAATTTATTTTTAATAAAAAGAATTTATAAAAAAAAATATTTTGAATAAAAGATTTTTTATTTGAATTTTTAATAAAAAAATCATTAAATTATTATTTTGAAAAAATAAATGGTCTTTTTTTTAATCTGTTTTTAATGCTTAAAATGATTAATTTTTCTCTGTGAGCAATCTTTAATATTATTTGAAAAAATGTTTATCAATATTCTTTTTCATTGTTGATTACTGTTTAAAGGTTATTTACTTTTTAGAAATTTTTTTTTTTAAATTTTCATCACATTTAGATGGTTCTTATTTATATTGAAATTTCTTATCCAATAATTCATTTATTAAAGGAAATTATTTTTTTTTGACCTTTTATTGCCTTTTTTATTATTATCTTTTTTAAATTTTTATAAATTTTGAACTATTTGTTTGACTAAATATTTCCTCTATTGTTAATTCTATTAAGTTTTTATTATTTAATTTATTCATATCTAATTTTTTTTATTTCTAATTTACATTTTTTTTTGAGACTTTTATCATTATAATTCAAAGATTCAATGTAATCATTATTTATGAAAAGGGATAAAACATTTAAAAGAAAAAAATTTAATTATCTTAATTATAAAATAATATTGATTTAACAGATTAATGAAATTAATAAACAAATTTCCTTTAAATCATTTTTCCTTGATAATTTATGTGATAATTTTTAAATTTCCCTTATTTTAAATAAAAAAAATTGAATATTAAAATTATTGTTTCATAAACTCTCTTTGCTTAATAAAAGGAAATTTCATTTCCTAAATAATTAATTAATTTAAAATATAAATAATTTATTTTTTTAAATGAAAATTATTATTATAGTCATATCTTTCCTGGAATCAAATTCTAAAACATTAGAAAAAGAAAAAATTTGTGAAAATATAAACAAGAGTAAAAATTATCTTATATTAATTTATTTTTCTTTAAATTATTTTAAAATAAATATCTATTATTTTTTAATTGCAATCATTTTAGTTATTTGATTAAGTAAAAGAGGATCTGATAATAAAGTAATACAAAACTTTTCTAATATATTTTCATTAATATCAACAATTGTTTTAGAAGACATTAAAGTATTTTTCAATTGAATTAAATCAGAAAAAGTTTTATTTTCAGGAATATCATTTTCATTATTTTCAATTTCAAAAGAAGCATTCCAACTTCTGATATCTTCATTAAAAATAATATTAATTAAATAATAAATTTTCTTCATAACCGAATTTCTAAAATCATAAATAATATTTTCATTAGTTTCATTATGTAAAAATTCCCCTTCAAAATATTTTTCAAAGAAAATTAAAATTTCTTTTTCTTTAATATAAGTTATAATAATATTAATTAAATTATCTTCAAAATCATAAGATTGACTATTAAAGTAATAAACCATGTTCATAAACATATCATGTTCATTTCCCTCTGAATTACCAGATAAATCGAAAAATTCATTTTGTTTATTATAAAAAAAAGCAACGTTATTTATACCTTGAATTTCATCATATTTTTGTCTTGATAAGTGGAAATCATCTGTTAAACAAGTTAAGAAAAGATATATATTAAATTTATAACTTTGGTTATTTTTCTCATAATAAGGTTCTAATCTTTGTAATACTTGATTAAATAATATTTCATCATCACAATTATATAATGTTGATATTATTTTAGAAATATTTTTAGGATATAAATATAAGTTTTTAAATATTTCTTCTTTATCTTCTTTATGTTGTATTATTGTATCATCTTTTGCTTTTTCTAAAATAGAAACTCCTAAATTCTTTTCTATATTAGATCTTAAAAAAAGGAAAAAGATAATATCATCATTGTTATAATTTTCAATTAAAAAATCCGAAAATAATCTTATATCTTCATTATTATTTTTAAAATATTCAGTTGATAATAAAATATTCATACAAGTTTGATCTATTAATTGTTTTTTTGCATATTTATTTACAATAAATTCAAAGACAAAAGAAGGAAAAGAAGGAAAAATATTTTCATTATTTTCCTCAACTTCATTAATTTTCATTTTTAAAAGTTGAATATATTTTAAAAAAGCAACTGAATAAATTTCTTCTATATAATATCTTAAATCATATACAGTTATTTTTTTTGCTCGAATTCCAACCATTGGTTTTACTAAAGAAACAAATTTATAATAAATTTTAGCTAAAAGTTCAGCTGAAATTATAGTATTATTTTTTTTTGAGTAATCCTTATTTTTTATAGTATTAGAGTTTGAATTATCTAAATTTTCAAATTTTACCATTGCAAAAGAATCTCCGTTTTCATCCTTATTCAATTTAATTTGATTTTCATTTATAAATGAATATATTTTTTCTTTTTTTATATTTGGAATATCAGATAAATTAATTTTATTAACAAAACCAAATGAATTTGAACTTAAATTTGACATTTTATTTTCTTTTTTAAATTTAAATAATTTATGATATAGAAAAAATTATAATATTATAATATTTATTATTTTTATTTCTTTTTTAAATAAGAAATTAAGAGAGAAATATCAATAATATCTTCGTCTTTAACATCATTTATATTATTTTTTATATATAATAAAATATCATTAATATTTTTTAAAGAAACTTCTCTTAATTGAATTTGGTTATTATAAGACATTAAAATTGCTTTTATAAAAGAAATACACTCATGAATGTAATTTCCTTTTGATAAAATTGGACATAAAACTAATAATATATCTTCAATTATATTAATTTCTAAATCTTTTATTTCTTTTAAATTAATATTTGAAATGCAATTTATAATTGATGATTCATCTCCTGAAGAAATGCAATTTTTTAATTTTTCACTTATTGTATTTTCTTTTTCTAAATTGTTATTAGAAATATTATTATTATTATTTATATTATTTGTATTATCACTTTCTTTTTGTTTTAAAATGTTATTTTCTAAATCATTTATTTTTTTATTTAAATAATTGATTTGTTCACGAGAATAATTTTGTAAATTTGAAATTACATCAAGTAAATATAATTGCTTATCAGACATTGTTTTCATTTGAGAAAGAAGAATTGAAATTTTATTTTCATATTCATTAATAAGTTTATTATAATTTGAATTTATAGAATTAGTTTCTATATTATCTTTAATTTCCGATTCTACAATTTCAATACTGTGATTTTTTTTAATTGGCAAATCTATTTTTGGATTTTTTGTTCTTATTTTTTGACTATTATTATTAGTATTATTATTATTTTTTTTTTTTCTATTCATTAAAGGAATTTTTTTTCTTATTAATTCAGGTTTTTCTTCAGTTAAGTCAGAAAGTTTTAAAGGATTTTCATTTTCTTTTATATTAGAAGTTAAAATTTGATTCTTTTTATTTTTAATATTATCAATGTCATTTTCTTTAATTTCTTTTTTTTTTTTATTTTCTGATTTTGACAATCCCATTTTTTCTTTTATTGATGTTTCTTTATTTAAAATATTTTCAGAAGTTTTTCTTTCTTTTTTATTTTTATAATTTCCTAATAATTTAATAATATTTTCTCGTTCTTCTTCTATTTTTTCATTAGGAGAACTTTCAATTACTTCCATAAAATTTTGTATTTGTTCTTTTAAAGGAGAAATAGATTTTTCACAGTAAATCAATAAATTTTTTATAATTTCCAAAGTCATAATTTTATTATTATCATTTTCATCATTTAAAAAATCTAAAATTTTATATAAAGTCACAGCAGCAAATTGATCAAAATTATTTTCAGAAATTAATATTAATTCATTTAAGCAATTTAATAATTCATATTTTTTTAAAAATTGATTATCTTCTAATAAATCAGAAATATTTTCCCATATTATTTTTTGAACATCAAAATCATTATTATCGTTATTTAAACTTAAAAAATTAATTAAAGCTAAAAAAGTTTTAACTCCAATTTCTTGTGAACATAAAGTAGATTGTTTCATATTATAAATACAAAACCCATTTAATAATTTAAATATTTCAGAATTTTCTTTTATTTCATGACAGCCTTTTAAAATATTTAAATAACTATTTTCGACGTCTTGTATATATTCATCTGAAATGTTTTCTTGTAAAGAAGTTAAAATTTCTGATAAATAAATTATCATTTCATCTGGATTTAATGTTCTAATTATTGCATCTAATAAATTAAAACCTTTATGATTTTGGTTCATTGCTTCTAATGTCATAAAAGATGAAATGTTTTTTATTATAAATATTATTGCTGATTGATTTTGAATTTTTGAACGAATTAATTTAGAAATTTTAGAACATTGTTCACGGATGTTTTCTTGATTTTTATTTTTCAAAGAAGATGTTATTGTTAATAAAATATCGTTTAATTCTTGTTCTTCTTCTTTACCCAAATTTAAAGACATTTATTTATTATTTATAATTAATGAATTATATTTAAAATTTCAAAAAATTATTTTTCAATCAAAAAAAAGAAATAAAAATCATTGAAAGTAAAAAATTTTGAAATGATGGAAAAGGATATTTTGGAAGTTAGTCCATATAAGAAGAAATTCAGAAGAAAAAGTTCATATCATAGTGGATAAAGGATAAATAATAAATGAAGGAAAAAAATATTAATAAAAGACTTTTTTACTCCAGATAAACCATAACAGAAGGAAAATATATTAGTTATTTAAAGAATATTAGAGAAAGTAAAGATAAAATAAGGATGATCAAATACCAAATCAAAAAATACATAATAAATTCCTCTGAAAAATTAAGTTAAATAGAAGAAAGGTTTTTAGAAAAAGTGTTAATTTAATTAATGATAAAATCTTACAAATGAACAATCACCCTAATTTAAATTTATGAGTATTACTACTTCTTTATGGCCTAAGAAAAGTTTAATATATTATTAATTTAAATAGAATGAAAAATAATAAATTGAAGCTTTATAAAAAATAAAAATTTTAAATTGAATATAGTTTAATTAAAGAAAGTCTTAAATTGATAATATTACTTATAAAAATAATTCACCATCAACATAAAATTAATCCTTACAGATATTGAAAAATTTCTTACAAATTTAAATAACGTTGATGTTCAAAAATTTTTTTTCCTTTTATAAATTAAATATATATTTTAGAAATGATATTTTTATTTTTATTATTAATTAATGTTGATATAATTTTTTCAATAATTGTTCGTGTTGACTTAATTCAGAATCATTATCTTTATTATCATAACTTCTAATATTATTAATTAAATTAGAAGCAAAAACTTCATCGCATATTTGTTTAATGTCTTCACCATATATATTAATAATATCAATTACAAAATTCAACATACATTTTAAAATTTTTTCATTCGTACATACTTTATCATTAACAATTGATTTAAAAAAAATAAAAATATTTTGAATATAAGGATTAAGCAATTCTGTTTTATCTTCGACAGAAAACTCAATACAAGTAAAAGTCATAATTAATTCATATCTTAAATTACAAATAAATTCAATTGTATCTTCATCTTCATTTTCATTGATATTCACTCCCATTTCACAAGCAGAAAATAATAATTGCATTACAGTAGGTAAATAATATGAAAATTTTAATCCTATATTTATTGCAATTTCACCTAAACAAGAAAGTGCAATTGTTTTATTTCCTCTTGAAACTTCATTTGAAGTACAAACATCAATTAAAGTTTTAATAATGTCATTAGCTTTATTTTCTATATTACTCTTTATTGAAAGTATTGAATTTTGTAAAGCAACTAAACCACTTTTACTTAAAGTAGATATATTATATGATTTAATTGATAATTCTATAAATGGATAATAATTGTTAAAAATTTCATTAAAAGATTCTTTCATATTTGTTGCTAATGATGCTAAAGCTAAATTTGCTTCTTCAAAAACAGTTTTTCTAAATTTAAAGATTTTATCTGTTAATTCCCAAATTTTTAACCCTAAACTTAAATTTATTTGAGTTTTATATTTATTGAAAATAATCCTAAGTAAAGTATAATAATAATCTTGTATTTCAAATATTTTTTCTTGACTTGCACCTTTTGAAATCATATCTTGAAATTCAGTATATGTACTTTCTATTTCTTGTAAAAATTGTAATAAAATTTCCATAATTTTTTCTTGTTTATCATGTGAAGAATAATCTATTAAAGTTCCTATTGTCATTAATCTACTTAAAGCTAATTTTGTATTTTCTGTATTTGAAATTGCTTCTTTTGTTGCATGAATGAATATTCCTCTTATAATATCATCAAAATAATTACTTAAAGAATTTGAGCTTTTATTTGTTTGTAAATCTCCGTTTGATTTTATTATATTTTGTAATATTATAAATATATTTTGATGTATAGAAGGTTCAGAAATTTTTAAACAGTTTAATAAAAGAGATATTATTTGATTTAATTTATTTGAATCTAAAATTTTAGGATATAATTTAGTTATTTGAATTAAAAGAAAAGAAGCACTTTTTTGTAATTTTACTTCTTTGATATTATTTAAATCCTTAAAGATATTATTTAAATTACTTGAAATTAAAGTAAACATTTCATTTTTATAAACAGTATGTAAAGCACTTGATAATAATAACCAACATTTACATTTATCATTAACATTATTACAACTTTTAATCTGTTCTCCTAATTTTTTGAAAAAATCATTAATATTATTTAAATCGGCAATTTTAACTAAAAGACTTAAAATATATAAACACCCTTTTGATAAATTCCATTCATTTTCATCTTCATCTTCTTCAGGAACTTTAACATATTTAATAATCAATTCTTGTAATTGATTACTTATTTTATTAAAATAAGCATTTGAATTATTTTTAAAATTTCCAGATAAAAAATCATCTATTTTAATTTTACTTGTATTATCAATTTTTAATTCTTCATCACCTATAGAGCAAATAATTTCAATTCCTAAAAGAGATAATTTTTCATTTGTACTTTCATAAGCTGAAACTATATTAAAGGAAAATTTTATTATTTGTTCAAAAAATCTATTAAAATATTTATAATAATTAGAAATCCCAATTATTTCAATAAATAAAATTGCAGTTTTTTCCAGAATTTCTTCATTGGTTTGGAATTTTTCCACAACTGAGAAAATAGAATTCATAATAATATTAAGTTCTTTTTCACTTGAAAAATTTTTTTCAGCTAATTTAACAGTATGAATAAGACTTTTTAATACTTGAATGGCAATAGTAATATCATTGCAATTGATTAAATTTTGAATAAGAGAATTTAAAATGTTATCAACAGTACTAGTATCAATTGCTTTTATATTAATTTCCTCACAAACATAACCTAAAGTTTCAATTGCTGCTAATTTTAAATTTATATCTTCATTAAAGCAATTTTTAACTAAACTATTAATTAAATCAGGCCAATTATTCATTAATGGTTGATCAATTTTGCAAATTGAAGCAATAACATTTGAAGTACTTGTTCTTATTTCTTTATGTTTTGAAGCAAGAGAAGATAAAATTAAAAGTTTAATTGTATTTTTATCTTCTGTGCTTAATTTTGTTTTCCATTCATTTTGTAAATTTTCAAAATAAATTAAGGAATTTTTCATTAAGATTGCACTTAATTGTCTTATATTTGTTGGCTTTGATTCATTTGATAATATGTTTCCTAATGAATGCATAAATAAAGAAAAATTTGCCTGGGAAAGGTTATTTATTTCTACCATTGCTGGTTGATTTATTGATTTTTCAGGACTTAAAGCATTTGATAATATTTGTTCTATATTTTCTATTGATTGAGACATTTGGGTTTAATGAAGTAAATTTAAATGAGAAAAAAATTATCTTTTTTATATATTAATTATATTTTTTTATTTTTTTTTATTTTTTTTATTTAAATTTTATTAATATAAAATTTAAATACTTAAAAATAATGGATATTTACATTTAAAAAATAAATAAATTAAAAATAAAAAAAAAAGAAAAATTTCAAAAAAAATAAAAATCTCAAGGTTGAATTTCAGGATAACAAAATTCTAAATTCATAACTTCAAAATCAAAATTCATTAAACTTCCTGAACTAACTCCTCCAAAAATAATCATTCGATTTCCAATAACAATACTTTGATGTTCACTTCTTTCAAAAGGAATTTCTCCTCCAAATTGAGGTTGTATCCAATTCATAGTTTCTAAATCTAAAACATAAAAATCATTATAAAACCCAATATTAATTTTATCATTTCTTCCTCCATGAATAACAATTAAATCTAAATTAGGATAAAAATTCATAGAAGCTGAAATTCTAGGTTCAGGACATTTCCCAAAAGTTTTAGGAATATCAAATTCAACTGGTTTTTTCCCAATTTTCATAACAAAAAATAAATTAGTTGGAATTCTATTATCATTCATTCCTCCAAAAAAAAATATTCCATCGCATTTTAATAAAGGAACTGTTTTCCTTTGTGACATAGGAACTTTATAAATAGATAAATGAGGATTTTCTAATTGTTCTTTTTCTAAAGCTAAACAAGAACAATGATATGCTAAATTAGGAGGCATTCTTCCTATAAATTCTAATTGTGACCATGTATTATTTTTTAAGTTATATATCCAACAATCATTTAAATATTTTCCTTCTATTGATATTCCACCGTATAAAAATATATTTGTCCCTACTAATATTGAAGTATGATTTCTTCTTAACATAGGAGATTTCAATTTATTTTCTTCCTTTTCTTTTTTACTTTTTGTTTCTGATGATGTTAAAGTATCTGATTTACTTTGAAGAATTGAAAAATTAAAATTTGAATTTGTTTTATTATTTTTTAATTCTTCTTCTCTTTTTTTAATTACATCAATCGGAGTAAACATATTCCAATTTTGATAAGTTAAATCATATACACATAATATACCTTCTGAATTTTCATTTATTTCCCAATCAATAAATGAACCTCCGATATTATATAATTTTTCTTGATAATAATGAATTGTATTTCCAAATCTTGGATAAGGTTCGTTTATTAAATCAGTTTTATCATCTGATGAAAATAATTTTCTCCAAGTAAATTTATGAGTTATTGAACATTCCCATAAATCTCCTAATTTTTTTCCTCCTAATCCTCCAAATATAAATATTCTTCCAAGTAAATCATATGTCATTCCAAATTGAGTTCTTGTTGGAGGATGATAATTACTTCCTTTATATATTATATTTGCTTTTGTTTTTTCTAAAACTTCATCTCTTGATAATTTTTCTCCTCCAAGATAAACATCAAAGAAATTTAACTTTTCATTATCATTATTATTATTATTATTATTATCAAATAAATTAATTTCATCGAACATTCTTTGTATATGAACATTGGTATAATCTTCTTTAACAATATGTTTTTTTTTTGAAACTATTTTAATTGGAGGCATTCTTGCTGTTTGAACTCTTCTAAATTGAACATTATCATATTGTTCTTGATATTGTTGACATACTAATTCATTTCTTATTTCTTCTATTTTTCTTGCTAATTGATTATTTACTTTCATTTTTTTATATGAAATATAAGGATCTTTATATGAATAATCTTTTGCTGTCTTTAATATATCGTTATAGTTTTTTGCACTTTTATTTCTTTTTTTTTCTTCTCTATCATATTTAAATTGATCATATATTTTCTTTGATTCTTTATCTGTTAATGTATCTGTTATTCCTAATTTATCATAGACTATATGCTTTGTTTCTTTATCATATATTTTTTTCTTTGCATTTATTCTTTTTATATGTTGATTATATAAAGCTTTTGAAGCCATTTCTTCATCTTCATATGTGTATTTATTAAAATTTGTTAAGCTTAAAAAATTAAGATTGGATGAATTATATTCTGGTCTTGTTGAATTAAATGTATTTAAAAAAGGATCATTGTTTGGTGAAGTACTATTAAAAAAATTAGTATTATTATTAATTGGAGTATTACCATCTAATCCAAAAAAAGTTTTTGGTTTATTATCATTAATATTTATATAATTATTTCCAGTTAATGTTTGATAAGCTGATAAAGCTAAATCTGTTCTTGTTACCATCATATTTACTAAAGGATTATATTGAGTATTATTATATAAATGATATTTATAATTTTTATTATTTTTAAATGGGTTTGGTCTCATGGATGTTATTGGTCTTGGAAATGATTTATATTTTTTATAAAAAGTTCTAAATTTTGTATAAATTTTCTCTTGATTTGACTCTTTTAAAGCTTTTATTTCTTCTATTTTTTTTTTTGCCTTTTGAGAAATCATTATATAATATTTAACTAATAATAAATAAATTATTTTTTTATTTTTTATTTTTATTTGGTATTTTAAAGAAAAATAATAAAAATATTCATTTTTAAAAAGATTAAATGTCAGATACAGTACAAGTAGTGAAAAATCCAATATCATCTTGTCTACAAGAATTTAAAGAAAAAGTATTATTAAATTTAGAAAGAGTTCAAACTTTAAAGAATATATGTTCAAATGGAGAAATGGAAGAACAATTTTTAAGACCAACAGCATGGAAAATTTTTTTAGAAACTTTACCTTCATATTCTTCTGGAAATTTATTAAATGAATGGATTGAAAAAATAGCAGAACAAAGGGAAGAATATAAAAAAAAATTTAAAAAGTTTTGTAAAATTAAGAAATTTACAGGTGATCCTTTAGGAGGAAAATCATCAGAAAAAAAAAGTAAATCAGAAACTGAAGATGAAGATTTAAAACATTTAATTAATTTAGATTTATCAAGAACTTATCAAGATATAGATTTATTTTTACAAAGTAAAACCAAAAATTTATTAGCTGATGTTTTATTTATATGGTCAAAAGAAAACAGTGATATTTCTTACAAACAAGGAATGAATGAATTATTAGCTGTTTTTTATTTAGCTTTTTATCCTTATTATTATGTTACAAGAACAAAACCAAAACCAAATAAAAATGATATTTTAAATTATATTAAAGATAATCAAAGTATTGAAGATCATTTAGAAGATATTTATATTTATTTTAATGATGAAGATGAATTTAAAAGTGATTTATTTTTTATTTTTGATTCATTAATGAAAAGAGGAGTTAAAGGTTTATTTAATCAAAATAAATTAGATAAAAGTGATTCTAATTATAATTTATTTGAATTATTCCCTAAAAGATTTAAGGATAATGTTGATGATGATGTTCCTACTTTAATTAATAGAAGATGTAATATTTTAATTAAAGAAAAATTAAGAGTATTAGATTCACAATTATATGATCATTTTACACAAATTGATTTAAATTGCTCTATTTTTCTTCAAAGATGGTTAAGATGTCTTTTTAATAGAGAATTTCAATATAAAGAAGTTTTAATTTTATGGGATTCTATTTTTGCTTATGAATTCTCAAATATAAGAAATCAAAAATATCATTTAATGTATATGGATTTCATTGCCATTGCTATGATATTAAGAATAAGAGAACAATTAAAAAGAAATGATCAAAATGAATGCTTTACAACATTATTTAAATATCCTCAAATAGATAATATATTAGATTTAGTTAAATTATCAGATAAAGTTGGAAATGCAATTCATGAACAATTAAATGGAGCAAGTAGTGATGTATATGATATTTTAGGATTAATGAAACCAATAGAAAGTACTCCTGTTCATTGGAATAATAATAGAATATCTCCTCATGAATATAATCAGAAAAATAGGAAAAATAGTAGTGAAACTAATAATAATCCTTTAAATGTTAATAATAATTATATTAATAGTAGTAGTACAAATACTAATAATAGCAATAATAGTAGTAATTATGTAAATATTAGTAGTAATAATAGTAATAATAATAATAATAATGCTGATGAATTTTCTAATCAAGCTAAGAATTTATTAAATAATGCTTGGAATTCTCTTGGAAAATTTGGGGGAATTGTTAAAGATTTTGGAATGAAAGTCTCTGATAAAGTGAGTGAAAAAATTGATCAAATTAAAAAAATATCTGAAGAGGATAATAATGATAATTATCAAGAAGATTACAATAATAAATATCAAGCAAAGAAATCATATGATATTGGACAACCAATAAGAAGTGAAGAAGAAATTAAAGAAGAAACAACATATAATAATACATATAATAACAGTGAACAAAATAATAATGAAACTAATTATGGAAATGTTTGTAATGGATATAATAGTAGTGATATGCAAGATATTATAAATAAATTAGAAGAATTAGACACTAAATATAATATGTTTATGAATCCAAAAGATAAAAAAGATTTTAGAACTATAATTAGTTACTTAAAAAATAATTTATCATAAAAATAAACCTAAATAAATAATGAAAAAATAAAATTATTTTATAAAAAAAAGTATTTATAAGAAATTAGGTATTTGAGTTTCTTCTTCATTAGTTGAAATTTGAATATCTTCAAAATCATCTTCTGATATTGTATCTAAAGGTTTTATATTTTTAAGACATAAATTTTGAGAAGGAAAAACAATTAAAGGAAAATAAATAGAAATATCATCATAATCAAAATTTTGAAAACAAGACCAAATCATTAATGAATATTCACATATGATATTTCCTGATAAAATACTTTGATTTATTTTTGTTAATAAAGATGAATTCCCTTTTAAAAATTTAAAATATTCACTTGAAACTATATAATTTAAAGGAGGAATTTTCTGTTCTGATTTTAATTTCAATTCAAAAGTTTCTGAATAAATTTTATTTTTTTTAATTTTATCCTTTCCTTGAATAGAAAAAATTGGAATGTTAATTTCAAGAGTTTTATTCTTTTCATTTGGATATATTTTTATTTTTTTATTTAATTCAATAAAAACTTCTTCACCATCATAATTATTTTTCGTGTTGTTAATATATAATTCAATTGAAAAATTGTCATTTATTTTTTCATATTCATTTGGATTTGAAACACTCATTTCAACTCTATTTTTTTTACAACATTTTTCTAAAATTTTAAAGGTGTTTAAATCTTTAAAAACATTAAAATTTTCTTTATTTTCAATTAATATTATAAAATCCTTATAATATAAATTATCTATTTTAATTGTTAATGTATAAATTATTTCAGCAAGGAATAAATCTTGTTCGTCAAAAAAGAAAAAACTTCCTGGAATTGATTTATCATTTAATTTAAACTTAAATGGAATTAGAAAACCATCATTTTTATTAATTTTATTTGAAAGAGGAATTTTTAAATTTTGAGAAAATAATTTTTTGTTAAGATTTGGTATTTTATTGTCTTTTTCTTTCAATGATTTTATTATTTCTTTTCCTTTAAACAAAAGTTCAAAATTTTTTGATTTTAAATTGGAAATTTTTCTAATAAAAATTTGTCCTTCTATATATTCATAAGCGAAAAATTGTTCTTTTACTAAAGAAAAATTTAAAATATTTTCTTCAGTCATATTTTTTTTTTCTTAATTTACTTTTCTTTGGAAAATTATACTTTATTTATTTCTTTTTTAAAAAATAAATTATTTATAATAAGAAACTATATTAATTAATTTATTAAACTTTTGACCAAGACTACTTTGTTCTATTCTTCTTAATTTATTTGCTTTTGATTGTAAATAATTATGAAGTTGATATTAATTTTTTAATTTTATTTATCAAATTATTATTTCTGCTTTACTAGAATTTACTCTCATTAATTTCTTATTTATATTATATATTATATTATTATTATTTTGAATATTTATTGTTTAGTTAAATAATCATCTTTATTTAAATAACTGCTTTTATCTTTTTGATAATTTAAATCACTATTAAGAAAGCTTATTATCATCATTATTATATGTTATTTAATCGAATATTTTATTTTAAAAGTTGATTTTCATTTGTTAATTCATTAATAATTTTTAAAGACAATTTTTATCTTATCATTTTTAGTAATATATTTCCATCTTTTAAACTTCTTTTAGGATTATTATTTTTTTCTTTAAAAAAACTTGAGTTTTAGAATATTCAATTATTGTAATATAATCTAATTAAAGATTTCTGGTTTTGAAATTTTACAATTCAAACTCTAACTGGTATATTTAAATTATAATGACTTTGATTATTTTATTGTTATTATATCTCTTAAACTTAAATCTCTTTTTGAATTACCATTTGAAACTATTTCCTTCAATTTTATTAAAATCTTTATTTAAATATTTCCTGATATAATAAAATAATATTTTAGAAATTTTATTTAAATAAAAAAAATTATATAAATTTTTTAAAATATTATAATTATTTATTTTAATTCTATTTACATAAAAAATCCTTTTTCAAAAAACCATTTCCCTTAAATTTTCCAAAAAAACCCATTAAGAATTAAAAATTTTCAAAAAACAGGTTTATAAAACAAAAAAATAAAATACATCCTCAAAATGAAAAAAAATAAAATAACTCCTCAAAAAGAATATAAAGTTTAAAATCAACAATCAAAATAATATAAAATCTTTCATAAAAATTTTATTTTCAAATGATTTATGAAAGTAACAAAATAAATTATAATATTAATTTAATAAAATCATTAAAAACAAATAAAATAATAAAGTTTTAAATTTATTCCTTTTAAATACATTAACAATTTAGATGAATAATATTTCCTTTAAAAAATGAGCTAATAATATATTTAAAAAATAATATTCCAAAATTAAATTGCAGATTCTCTATATAATTCACTAAACAAACCTTTCTTATTACTAAGTAAATTTTTAGGAGTATCAAATTCAACTAATTCTCCATAAGCCATAACTAAAATTCTATCATAATTAATAATAGTTTTAATTCTATGAGCAATAGTAATCACAGTAGAATGTTTTAAAACTTTTTCAATACTTTTTTGAATTAAAGTTTCTGTTTTATAATCAATACTTGCAGTAGCTTCATCCATTAAAACAACTTTACTTTTTCTTAAAAGAGCTCTTGCAATACAAATTAATTGCTTTTCACCAATTGATAAATTAATACCGTCTTCAACAATTTTATAATTTAAAGTTTTTTCTCTTAAAGCATCTTCTAATCCAACTTCAATCATTGCTTTTTCAATTTCTAAATCTGAAAATTTTTTCCCTGGATCAATGTTTTCTCTTAAAGTACCTTCTATTAAAGTTGGTTCTTGTGGAATAACAGTAATACTTTCTCTTAATTTTTCTAAATTTATTGTACTTATATCAACATCATCTATTGTTATTTTTCCTTCTGTTGCTTCTAATAATCTAAATAAACATAAACATAATGTGGATTTTCCACTTCCAGTTCTTCCAACAACACCAATTTTTTCCATTGGTTTAATTTCAAAGTTTAAATTTTTTAAAACTAAAGGAGTATTAGGACGATATTTAACTGAGTAATTTATAAAATTAACTTTACCACTATGAATAACATTTGGATTATCTCTTAAAGATTTATCTTCAAATGGTGTTCCTTCTTGAACGATTTTTGTAAATGATTCACATCTTTCAACTGAAGTTAATAACTTTTCCAAAGTTGTAAATCTTTCCATTATATTATATAAATAATCAATTAATTTCATTGAATATGTTAATAATAAACCAATTGCTTGACTTGAAACTTGATTTCTGAAAAATAAACTAAATGATAAAACAAATAGTAATAAAATAAAAGATATTAAATCTAATCTAACTCCAAACCAAGCATCACCTCCAGCTTGGAATAATCTAACTTTAAAGAAAGTATTTATTCTAGTATAAAATTTATTTCTGAAATTTTCTTCAAAATCATATGCTCTTATTGTAGGAACTCCAGGAATAGTTTCACTAAAAACAGAAATCATTGGTGAACGAGTTCCCCCTTCTAATCTATTTAAATCTCTTCCTCCATGTAAATAAAATTTAACTATTACAATTTCTAAAAACATTATTAATGGAATTATAATAATTGAATAAATATTAAACCAAGTACATACAACGAAACAACCAAATAATTGGAATATTACTCTTAATGATGCACTAGATACTGCATTTAATCTTGTTGAATTTTCTAAATCTTTACTTAATCTATTTAATATTTGTCCTCTTGGAATTGTATCATGGAATAAATTTACTGGTGCTTTCATTAACTTTTCTAATAATTCATCATGCATTCTTATATTATATTTTATTTTTCCCCATTGCATTAAACATGCTCTCCATGAAATAAATGTAAATCCTGCTAAAGATATTGAAGTATATATAAATAAAAATCTATTATTTTCTTTCTTTTCTAAATGCTCTTGTCCTGTCCAATATGTTAAAAAATAATCTCCTACAATTTCAAATCCTTTCCAAGCTAAATTTGTAAATATTGTATAAACTAAATATAAAATTCCTCCTGAATATAAGAAAAATACCATCCATGTATGGAAATTTATTCCACCTTCTTTTTGCTCTTCATCTTTTGTTATTCTTATAATTTCATTATCAGTTGTATCTAAACTTGAAGTTTCTTTCTTTTTAATTGGTTGATTATCTTCAGCTCCATTTTCATTATCTTTTGTATTTTCTATATTTTTAGTAAATTCTTTGAAAAAGTTTTGATGTCTTAATTCAGATGAAGGACCAAACCAATTTATTTCTCCGTTTTTCATATAAATAATTCTATCCATATGAGAAATATATTGTAAAGCATGAGTAACTACAATAATAGTTTTTCCTTTTAAATAATCCATAATAACATTATTAAATATATTCATTCCAACATAAGCATCTAAAGCACTTAAAGGATCATCAAATAAAAATATATCAGCATCACTATATAATGCTCTAGCAATAGCTAATCTTGCTTTTTGTCCTCCTGATAAATTTGCTCCTTTTTCTCCGATCTCAGTCATATCTCCTCCACTTAATAATTTAATATCTTGACTTAATTCACATAAATTTATAATTTTATTATATTTTTCTTCATCCATTTCTTTAAAGAATAATATATTATTTCTAACTGTATCATTTAATATCCAAGGATTTTGCCTTACATAACCTATAATTCCTCCTACTTTTATATTTTTATTTGGATATTTTGAATAAACTGATAAATTATTTAATATTGCATTTAATAAACATGATTTTCCAGAACCGACTTCACCAACAATTCCAATAATTTCTCCTTTTTGAATATTTATTGTAATATCTTTTAATAAAACTGTTGGTTCAATTGAATCTTCTTTTTCAATTCCAAAATCAACATTATCAATTGAAATAACTGTTTTTTCACCATTTGGTAGTTTTTCCACTTGAGAATTATCATTATCTTTAGTACTTAAAAATCTTTCAATTCTCTTTAAACTTACTATAGATTCTGTTAATCCTGTGATGAATTCTGGAATTAAATATAATGGATCTGAAAGTGAATCAAAAATATAAATTGAAGTTAACATATTTGCAGTATCCATTTGTTCATGGAATATATTATATGTTATAATAGATACTAAAGATAAAAGAATATTTGCTCCCCAATATATTAAATTTAAAACTATATCATAATTAACCATTTTTGAAAACAACCTCATTTCTTCTTCTCTTTTAACTCCAATTCTCTCAATGAATATTTTTTCCCATGAATATAATTTAATTGTTTTAATAATATTAAAAGTTTGAGCTGTTGTTCTCATTCTTTCATCTTTAGCTTCCATATATTCTTTTTGAATATCCATTCTTTTCTTTTGAATATAAGCATTGATAATAAGTAAAATAACCAAAACTAGAAAACCAGAAATAAAAGCAGGTCCAAAATATTTAAATAATAAATAGATATAAAACACTAATTGAAAAGGAACAATTAAAGTACTTGGACTATCAGTTAAAAATTCACAGAATTTTTCACTATCAATTTGAACAAAATTTACCAATTCTCCTTCACTAGTATTATTATTATATTGAGCAGCTTTTAAAACTTTATCATAAATTAAACAATCAAGTTGAACAGAAGCCAAAGTTCCAATATAATCAATTTGAAAATCACTTTTTCTAAAAAGAAAGATAATAATAAATTTAGCAGTTAACATAATTGCACATAATTGAGCTAAAGGTAACATAGGTTCTTCAGTTTTACCTCCTTGAAAAACTAATAAAATTTGTCTGAAAAAGGTAATAACAGATAAATCTAAAGTAGATTCAACAACAATTAAAAAACAAATGTAAATTATATTTCCTTTATTAGCTTGAACAACAGCTTTAAACAAACCATATTTTTCAGAAAATTGATATTTACCATACCATTTTGGTTTTAATTGATTTAAAAATTCTTTTGCATTTAAAGACGCTGATATATTTCCTAAATCAATTGGTTTTATTGTTTTCTTTCTTGCTTTCCATAAAGCAGGAAAAACCCAATGATAAAACATTGATGATAAACAATTTGTAGGATATACTATTTTTGTTTCTTTTTTTGAGGATATTTTTTCATAGTTATTTACTGTTATTGATGTGTAATTTGATGAAGGATGTTCTATTTCTAATTTTTCCATTTGAACTTTTTGTTCTTTTCTTTCTTCTGAAGGAATTAAGGGCTCTAAGGTCATTGATGGTGATGTTAGAGATGACATTTTCGAAGTAGAATAAAATAATAAAATGAGGTAAATTTAATATTTTTTTTAGATAAAAATTTATTTTTTATTTTACTCATTTAATTATTTTTTTATAAATAATTATTTTAGATTTATTTTTTTATATTTATTAAAAAAAAGAAAGTTAAAAATCAAAAAAATAAAAATTTTAAAATAAACAAAACTAATATTTTAAAAAGTATAAAAAAATGAAAAATAAGTGTTCTAAATAAATAAATATATTAACAACAACGACTTTTTTGTTTATTACTTTCAAGTAACATTATTTCTTCTTTTTCTTCTTCACTGTCAATAATCATTGAACAAATTTTATCAAAAGCTTCATTAACATTAATTCCATTTTTGGCACTTGTTTTAAACATAGGAATATTATTATGTTTTTCAATAAAATCATTTAAAGAGTCTTCATCAATTAAATCTTTTTTATCTATTTTATTTCCAATAATTAAAACTGGAATTTCTTTCTTACATTTACTATCAATTGATTTCATCCAATAATCTAAATTGGAAAAACTTTCTTCTGAATTAACATCATAAACTAATATTATTCCATCTGCATTTTTATAATAATTTAAAGTTAAACTTCTTAATCTTTCTTGACCACATGTATCCCAAATTTTTATATGATATAGTTTATTATTTATTTTTTTTTTTTTTGTTACAACTTCTATTCCAATTGTTGATAAGGTGTCATCAAAAAATTCATTATCTACATATCTTTTCATTAATGATGTTTTTCCTACTAAAGAATCTCCAATTAATATTAAAGATATTATTGTGTAATTTGCAATTTCTTCTGACATTTTAATTTTTACATTATTCTTTTTTTGAAATTAATATTTGAATTGTTTTTTTATATTATAAACAAATAAATAAATTTTATAAAGATTATGACAATTATATTATCATTAAAAAATATAATATTTATATCATATTTAAAATTATAAATATGTTCTTTTTAAGCATATTTGAAAAAAGGTTTAATTGTTATTTCATAAAGAACATTTTTAATTTAGATGTTTGAAGAATATTGTCAGACATTGATTTTGATAAGAGTACTTTACTTTTTTAATATAATAAAAACCACAATTAGATTTATATTTTGTTAAAGATATACAATTTAAAAGAACTTTATAGTTATTTCAATCACTTGTCTGCTTTATTTTTATTTTTTTTGTATTTAAGTACAAATATTAATATAACATTTTTTTAAGTGTTTTTGTCCTAATTGAAAAACCATTTATTTTTTAAATTCATTTAATTCTTTTAATTGTATGAAATTAATAGAATTTTTTTTTAAAAAATTTTTCACAATCAATTTCTCCGCTTAAAAACATTAAAATAATTTTTAATACATTAATTTATATAGAGGGATTGATAATGGTTTTTGATATATATTAATGAATTTTATCTTTTCTAACAAATATCTTATCTATACTTACTTTTTCATAATTATATTATAAAAATTTAATCCTTTAGACTCCTTTTCCTAATCGTTGAATGAAATAATAATAATTAGAACTGTCTCTTAAATTAGATTTAGATATACTATTGTTAAGTATAATAAAACTTGATTGATTCTACTTCAAAAAAATTATATTTAAATTGTTTAGCATAATGATTTAATTTATTTTCAATTGAAAAAGATTCTTTATTTATTTTTCTAATCCTACTTTTCTTCATTTGGATGAGAATGTACATTACTTAATATTAAAATGATTTTTTAGTTTATTCATATTTTCAAAATTTTCTTTCAAATAAATCTTGAAGATTTCTTCTTAAATCTTTTTATTTCTTCTTTCAAAGTTATTGAGTTTATTAGAGAATAATTAATTTAAATAATCATACATTTATTAAAACAAGAAACTAAGATAATAAGATTTTTGAAATTTTATTAGATAATCAATAAAAAAATGGGTTAACATAAGAACTTTCAATAAATCTTCTTTTTAATTATCAAAGTGAAATATTATAAGGATATAATGATGAAGATTATTTAGGAGAATAGCAAATTGATTTAAGTCAATACATAAAGAGTAAACAGTATAAATTTAATAAAAATTACTCATTAAAAGTTATGGAAAAATATTTAAATTCTTATTTCAAATTTAAAAGCAAAAGCAATAATGAAAATTTGGAAGAATAAAAAAATATTTCTGTTGAAGAATATAAAGAGAAATAAATAATATAAATAAATTAAGAAAATATTTACTGAATAAAAACTATGAAATCTATAATTTTAGTTATAAAATATAAATAAAAAATTATTTAAAAATGAATATAGTCATTTATTTAATTTCATTTTCAAAAAAGGTTTAAAACTAAAAAATACTATTATTATATATTTCAATATAAAAAATGAAAATTATTCAGTTTCTTCAGTCATATTAGTTTTAATCATATAACTATATTTATTCACAAAATCAATTTCTTCTTTTTTAAAGTTTTTAAAATTAAAACTTTGTCCTACTTGTCCTTTTAAATTATCATCACTGAGAACTAATTTTTTATGTTTTTTATCTTTAGAACAATCATTTTTTTTTCCTATAATATTATTATATAAGAAATTTTGAAATCTAAAATCTTCTTTCAATTTTTGATTAAAGTCTTTTCTTTCTTGACTTATAGTTTTAAATCCTTTTAATCTTAATTCATCTTTCATATTATTTATTATTTTATCATGCATTTCTTTAGCAATATTTTTATGAGTATTTCCAAAAGTTTCTGTTCTATAATTATAAACAGTTTTATTTATATCTTTATAAATATGATTTAAAGTTGATTTAATATCATTTTTTTCTTTATTTGATAAATGAGGTTTTAAAATTTTATTATCATTAATTTCATCTTCTGTTTTTTTTATTTCTAATTGAAAATTATTTATTTTTTTATTCCTCATTCCATTTCTCTTTTTTTTATTTCCAGATTTCAAAATTTTTTCTTCTTTAATTAATCTACTTGTTAAAGAAATAGGTTTAAATTCTAGAAATTTTAAATTAGAATTTAAAAAATAATTTGGTTGATCAAATAGAATTTTTTTTTCTTGTTCTGTTAATTTTTGTTTTAACAAATTTAAAGTATCATTTTCATTAAATTTAATAGAATCTAAATCAATTATCATCTTTAATTTATTATGACTTTCTCCATTATCATTTTTATCAAAATGAAAATTTTGATGATAATTTATTGTTTTTTTCATATTAAAATTACCTTTTAAATGTTCTACAAATTTCATATTAAAATCATTATTTTTTATTGTGTAATCATGACAAATTTCTTTTCTTCCTTTATTTAATATATTATATATTTTTAATCTTAATTCTTTCATATAATTTGTTTTATAATTTAATTTATAATTTTTCATTTTTAACTTCATCATATTTTCTTTTATTTTTTTATATTTGTTTTCTTTTTGATAAAATTTTTCTAAAGTTTCTTCATTTTTTCTTAAAGATAAATTCTTTTTGTTTTCAAGAGCCTTAGAAATTTTTTCATCAATACTTATTGTTTTATAAGGACGAAAATTATTATTATAAGTATAATTTGTTATTAAATTTTTACTTTTTGAATCTATATTTGATTCAGTTATATTTTTATCAGATAAACAAGTTTTTGAAGGAGGACTAAAATTTTGATAAGATGAAATAAACTTTAAATTCAAAGGATATGGATTATTATTAGGTTTTATTAAATTCATTTTTTGATTTTTTATTTTTGGGTTTGTTAATTTTTTTTGTTGAGTATGTAAATATTTTTCAAAAGAATTTTCCTTTTCAATATTCTTATCTAATTGTTTATTCTTTTTAAAAACAATAGCATCCATATTTAAAAGAATATTAAAAAATATAATTAAAAAAAATAAAAAATGAATGATTAAAAAAATAAGAAAAAAAATTTAAAAAGAAATAAATCTTGAAAAAACTAAATAATATTTTTATTCTTTATTTAACTTATTTTCACTTTAATCAGTATAAAATCCCCAAACAATACAAGTACAATAAAAATAATCACCTTGATAAGTATAAGTAACATAATTATCAACATAATCATCCCACCATCCTTTAGCAAGAATAATAACTTTTTGATTTTTTTTTTCTCCTAAATATATTTGAACATTTAATTTATATCTTTTCATTG
>JAEEGK010003484.1_pt1 | contig 39118 bp, 32 predicted proteins | sample 8958771 | NCBI WGS metagenome assembly JAEEGK01 (sample SAMN16246547, study PRJNA631951) | gut metagenome | biome: gut microbiome; feature: rumen; material: SC-attached | host: Bos | place: Iran: Karaj | collected 2018-10
GACATTTTTTGAGGCAAAATACGCCAATACTGATCGTGTTCTGCATAATAGACACCAAGGCTATCAAAATTCCAAGAACTTTCGTCAAAAGAGTTCTTGCCCGACCACAACGCAGGATGCCACAATTCCTCGCCTTCGACAATAGGCAACATATCGCCCGATTTTTCATTCACAAGAACAATTTTACGGTGAGCGCCGTCCGCATCCACAAGCGTCGCAATAAAAATAGAATCCGAACCCGCAATCCATTCCGTATGGTCAAACGTGTAGCCCACCGGAGCTGCTACTGAATTGATTAACTTGCCTGTACTATCGGCAATCAACACGCGTTCATGGGTGCCATAAGATTTTCCGACAAATTCACGTCCCAGCTTTCCACCAAAGTCAAGGAACAAAACGTTATTCGCACCACCATGACTTAGCGAAACATTGCAAGCCTGATTTGCACTATACCAAATTTCGCTTTTGCCATTGACACGAGCACGCAAGAGAGTGGAGCCCGTTACAGCAAGGCTATTATTTTTTGAAACGCCCCCGTGATACGCACCATCGAAAAGCTTTTCAGGCTTACCGAAGTTTCCATTCGCATTTTGCCCAGAGAACGAAACTTGATACGTTCCGCGTTTCAAGAAATCCGCCTCGTCCTTATTGTTCCCGGCATCAGTCACATAAACAAGAACCGTATCGCCGTTCTCCAGCACGCGCCAACGCGGAATCGCCGCCGATTCTACAGGCAAAACCTGCTCGACTCCCGAAGCATCAAGGCGACGCACACGGATTTCAGATTTTCCAGAAATGCCTTCCAGTCCCGTAGAATAAGCAACAAATTTTCCATCCGGCGAGATATCGGAATGATACCCTACATCAACCGGGAATTCATCGACAGAACGCACCGCCCCGTCGAAATTGACGTAAACCAAACGCTCCGTTGCATCATCCTTAAAGACCAACTTTGCATGTTCCGCCCCGACAAAATCATTTACAGTTTTAGAATTAACTAATAGCGAATACCCAACTACGTTATCTTCGCCACGCGAATCCAGATACGTCGGGCTCGGAATTGCACCAAACGCCAAACGGAACCCGACATAATCCGCTTTCGTCGAAGAAGTCACCGTATAGACATCGTCTCTGCGATACAAGCGAATAGACGCAGCTCCGTTGCGGAAGCTACCGCCTTTCACGACGCGTTCATCACGACCATCCAACACCTTACCACCGGCAAAATCGCTCACAGATTCCGAACGGAAACGGACTTTCAAGTCATTGACCCATTCGGCAGCATTCCCTGCCATGTCGCAAAAGCCATCCTTCCCCGCTTTCGACGAGCAAACCGGATGCAGTTCGTAGCCAGAATTTTCGCTATTCCAACTTTCTTCCGGATTCCAGTCCAAGCCCGCCGCGTACATCCATTCTGCCTCAGTCGGCAAGCGGTAAGCATTCACTTCGGGGCGAAACACAAGCCCTTCCATCCCCACACAAGATCCGCTATTATCAAAAGTCGCCGAAGTATAAAAATAAGCCGTGTCAAAACCTTCAGCAACACTGCGCCGATTGCTATACAAGATAGCATCAAATAAAGTAACATTCGTTGCAGGCAACGAATCCGCACAAGAGATCCCCATTTCCTTGCAAGTCACTTCATGATAGCCCATCCAAAAATCATAATCAAATCTGGATTTCATCATCGGGCGAGCGCTTATCGGTGCCGCAGAATCGTTCGTCCCCAAAAATACGGACTTGCCCTTGGCCCGAACCAACGAGAAATCTTTCAAGTCCAGCGACTCCAAATAGCCTAAATCCTTGGAATCCAAAGAATCCGACCCCGTGCAACCGCACAAACCTAACAGCAATATTAATACAAATAAGGGAACAAGTTCCTTCATAACCACAAAATTACATTATTTCACCATTTTTCAGCAAACTAAAAAGATTTAGAGGGGCGTTTGCGCTACATTTCCCCCATTTTGTTTTATATCCGCCCAATTTTGTTTTATAAAATTAAAATTTTTCAAAATAAAGAACACAAAAACTCAATTTTTCAAATATTTTTAAATTTTTTGTTTTATATCTATTGACTTTCCCATTTCTTTTCTCTATTTTTTAGACATGCTTAAATCAATCATCGAATATCAAGACTATCACCAGTACATACTGGACTACTACACCGAGAGGAAGCGCCTTTCCGCTTTCACTTGGAGGGAGTTCGCCAAAGAGGCCGGTTTCGCATCAGCTTCCTATCTCAAACTTGTCTGCGATCACAAAACACGCCTTGTGGAGGAGGGCGCACAAAAGACCGCCATGGCCATGGATTTGCATGATTTTGAATACGACTATTTCATGCTGTTGGTCCAATACGAAAACGCAAAGGACAACCAACAGAAAAAGAAATACTTCGAAAAAATTCAGCAAATAACATCGGCACATAAAGTCAAATTGCTGAGTAACGAATCTTATGCCTACTACGAATCTTGGCTCCACTCCGTCGTCCGTGAACTTGCTCCCAACATGCCCGGAGCAAAGCCACTCGAAATCGCGAAGGCTATCCGCATTCCGGTCACCGCAGCCGAAATCAACGACAGCCTCAATTTCCTAGTCAAGAACAATTTTTTGACCATTGACGAAAGAAAGCATTTCCACCAAACGGACAAGTTACTCACAACAGGGCGTTTGGAGTTCGTCTCCGTGCCTATACATTCGCTTATACGAAAAATGGGTGAATTTGCCTTGCAAGCGTTTGACGACCTTCCCATTTCGGAAAGGCATTTCAGCGGCCTCACCATGGGCATGACAGAAAAAAGCTACAACCAGGTCATCGAAACGTTAAAGGAATGCCGCCAGAAAATTTTTGCAATCGTATCTGCCGAAGATGATGTTGAAAAAATTTGCAGACTCAACATGCAACTTTTCCCTTTAACTAAAAATATCAAAAAAAGAGCAAAAGATACACTGAATAACGAGGAGGATTAAACCATGAGAACTTATTCTTTAAAGCTTTTTAATGCACTTGCAATTATTGCATGCATTTGCGCCTGTAGCGGAAACGACACCGCTGGAGGCATCAGCGAAGAGACCGAAGGCATCGTCGCTATTACGAACAAAAAAATTGCCGGTGCGGCACAAAAAGGGCCTCTCGTAAAAGGTTCCAACGTTGTCATCAAGGAAACATCTGCCAACGGGACACTCGAACCAACAGGCAGAGAATTCAACACCACGATCACCGGCGACAAAGGCGATTTCGCAATTGACAGCATCAATCTGGAAAGTCAGTACGCACTTCTTTCTGCCGAAGGCTACTACATTCACGAACACAACGGTCAACGGTCAGAATGCCCCATGCGTCTTGATGCCGTCTCTAATTTGGAAAAACGCGAAACATCCAACATAAACCTCTTGACGCATTTTGAATACAAGAGAGTTTTAAACTTGGTCAAAGCTGGAAAGTCCTTTGCAAATGCCAAGAAACAGGCCGCTTCGGAAATTCTTGGAGCGTTCGGAGTCCATATAGACGTTTCTTCAGCCGAAGATTTGAACATATTCAACACCTCTGAAGCGGACAGAACGCTTTACAACATAAGCCTTATCATTGACGATCGATACTTGTGGGACCCCTGGGATGGCAAAGGCGACGAAATGGAGCATTGGGAAAATAAAAACATCAACTGCTCCAAGTTACAAGACTACATCGATAGAATTGCCGATGATTTCGCGGATGACGGCATTCTCAGCGATTCCATTATGCAACATGTCGCAACCCTAGCTTATGAGACACTCCATGAACACAGCGAAATGGAAAACATAGACGAAAAGGAGATTGAAGAAAGAGAAAAACAGGGTTCATACGAGTATCTCAGTGTTAAAAAGAAAAAATATGAGTTCAGCAAGTTGGTATTTTCAAATTACATGGGAATTGAACCCTGCACCGAAAATCTTTGGGGAAACCGCAGACAATTCAACAAACCTATCGTAACATTCGGTTATTACGGAGATGAAACCATCTTGGATTCTGGCTACGTTATTTGCAATGGCCATTACTGGGAATTAACGACAAAAGAACATATTGATTCCCTCACAATGAGAATCGAACACCAATCGGGAACAATGACAGATCCGCGAGACGGTCAGCAATACAAGACAGTTAGTTTTACATACAACGGAAAGAATTACGAATGGATGGCTGAAGACCTGAAATACGCAATACCGAATTCGCAAGACTCTAGCGCTTATGGTCTCTATAGTTGGACAACCGCCATGCAGATTGACGCAAGCACAACAGACACTATTCAACAATTCTCAAGAGAAGCGTATAAGAGTGATGAGGATTACGAACAAAACAAAGTCATAACAATCAAAGCTCCAGCCGGTGCAATTGATTCACTCCATCAGGGTATCTGCCCTACAGGCTGGCACATCGCCAACACCCTGGATTGGGAAGCCTTACTCTTCTATGTAGAAGGAGTCAACAATCTGCTTAACGAAAATTGGAAAATAAACTATAGCCAGCAAACAAGGGATTTAACAGGAGTATTCTACAATCGATTCGACTTTAACCTTGAACCAATGGACAAGACGAATCCCAAAGCTTACTATCACACATACACTCACGAATCCTTCTCTAACAATATAGAAGCCGAATATAACGCGCTGCGGAGCACTCTTGAAGCCAACGGAACTATTGATGAAGAATGGGCATCCATTTTATTGGCCCACTATCATAGCAACAGAAATGTCGATAACACCTCTTTTGAGATTACTTTCACTTTCGGCATAGCAAAGACAAAAACACAAAAAACGGCAAAAGTCCGCTGCGTAAAGAACTAAGCTACTTGGAATTGTAAGGAGGAGGAATCCTGCGGAAAAATCCGCAGGATTTTTTAAGCTTTCGCGCAATGCGCACTTCTCAAGCAGAACGCCATAATGGCAAAAGCGCCGGCCACATTCATGCTCGCCTTGCGACCAGCCATGGGAATCGTGACTTTCATAGTCGCCTGCTCCATAATTTCCGGGGCTATGCCGAGTTCTTCGTTGCCAAGCACAATCAAGCCCTTTTCGGGCCATTTTACGTTGTTTATACTCGGGATATCTTCGCCGGTTTCAAGTGCGATAATTTCGTAGCCGTTTTCTTTGTGCCACTTGATACATTCAAACGGATCTTCCCAGCGCTTGATAGGAATCCACTCCTGGCAACCGCGTGCGGCACTCTTGACCGTCACATGGTCCGGGCCGCAACTGTAACCACTCAGGTGAACGCCTTCGAGACCAAAGCAATCGGTACTGCGAATGATGGAGCCGACGTTGAATGCACTGCGGAGATTGTGGACGAGAACGGCAAACGGGATAGGCTTTTCGTTAGCGACTTCGCGGTCGCCCGGTTCCTGCTCTAGGTAAATATCGCGTTCAAAGCCAAGGCCAGCGCGAGTGCGGAACGTCTTGTACAAGTCAATCATCTGCGCCTGATTTTTGCCCACAAGACGCTCGGATTCAGGCAAATGCAGCCACTCGGCGTAAGTTTCGAATTCACGGCGGGCACGCGGCACGTCGTCACCCAATTGCAAAATGATGACACGCAAAAGTTCCGCCAAGCGTTTGAACTTGGAGGTTTCCTTCATCGCTAAAAATTTCGGTTCTGTGTACATTTTTACTTCTGCGGGACTTTTTACTTCTGCGGAGCAAGCGCCTTCACGGCATCCGTCAAGCGGTCGATGGCCTTGATGAGTTCGTCCATTTTCGCTTCGCTCACGCCGCCAGCAATAGCGGCGGCAGTCGCATTCGCGGCAGTTTCGGCAGCGATCTTGGCAACATCAGCCGAAGCGGCAGAAGCACTCACAGGCACCTTGCCAAACCAAATGTCCGGCCAGCGGTCGTTGCCGCTGTTGTAGGTAATACGCGTTGCGGTTTCGAACGGTTCGCCGATTTTCCACAGATAAAGTTCATAGTCAAACAAATCGTGGTCGTGACCCTTGTCGGTTGCACCCCACACAAGCCACTTGCCGTCCGGCGAAATACGCGGGAAGTATTCGTGACTGCGACGGCCCGGCAAATCCATCAACTTCACGTTTTTCGGAATCCCGAAGAAGCCGACTTTTTCCACCTGCTTGCCGTCTTTCGCAGTAAACCACAAGATTTCGCTCGGGGCAGCCGTTCCGCCGTTGCCCGTGGGGTTCACGCGGTAAAGCTTGGAGCCGTCAAGCGTCCAGTCAATCTGGCAGCCGTCACCGGACTTCGTCCATGCGTTCTTCGTCAAGTTCCACACGCCCGTTTCGCGCATCGAGCCGCGAAGCGTTATCGCCAAATGCTTGCCGTCCGGGCTCATGTTCGGTTCCTGCAAAATCACGCCAGCCTTGTTGAACGCCTTTTCGCCATCGAGCACAAGCGTTTCTTTTTTGCTAGCGAGGTCCATCGTAAAGACCTTGCCCGCGCGGCTGAACACAATCGACTTGCCATCGGGCCGCCATGTGCCCCACGTCGCATTCTCGACGAGCTTCGTCTCGTTCGAGCCGTCAATCCCGATGGTCCACAAGTCCCACTTTTCAGGATAGTTCGCATCGTTTTCAGGCACCCAGCCGCCCTTGCTGCGGTTAAAAAGCACTTTCGAACCGTCCGGCGAAATACGCGGGAACCAGTCCACGTTATTGCTCTTGGTGAGCGCACGAGCATTCGTCCCGTCCGCATTCATAATCCAAATGTCGTGGAGCGAATTTGCACGACTTGTCGCCCAGACAATCGCCCCTTCGAGCTTGCCCTTCAAAGCGTCAAGAGCCTTCTGTTCTTCGGGAGTCGGATCGACAGATGCACCCATCGGAGCACCCTGAGCTGCAAAAGCGGAAGCGGCCAAAAAGCCAATCGCAGAAATCAATACAAACTTTTTCATCTTCATGCTTTAAAAGATAGTAACACGCCAAAAAAAGTTCACGCGGAATGCAAATTTCGACCCTCATTATCAAAGTCTTAGCAAATCTATAGATTCTCAAAGCAACACAGAAAAGCTCGAACATTGGGCATAATCATGCATAAAAACAGACATTTGCAAAAGCTTTTTTGTGATATAAAACAAATCAAGGACCCGGAGAACACAAAAAGAACATTTTAAGTTTACAAAATGCTTATTCTGTATATTAAACAAAAATTTACATTGTAATTTATAATATGGAATTACGAGGAAAAAAGGGAAATAATGAAGCAACAGTATTTCAGAATCTTGGCTTGTGCAGGCGTTATTGCCGCCGTCTGGAGCTGCTCCGAAAGTGGAGCAACACAAGATTCCGTTGCTAAGAGTTCCGCCGAAAATACGAGTTTCAAAATTCCGCAAAATATCGTCGTGATTGAAACCAGCTACTTTTTCCAGTTGGGGACGAATTATTACCTCATTGCACCGACGAACATGACCGTAAGTGATGGCTTCGGCAAAATCATCGGCACATTCACCCCCTCCACAGGCACCATCATGTCGCTCTCCGGCGAAATCATCACCATCAACTTGGACCTAAGCAAGCTCCCCATTGTCACGCCTAGAGAATAGGGATTAGGAAGAATAGGGATTAGGATTTAGGGATTAGGTTACACAATTGCGGCTTCGCCGGGGGCTTTTTTTATATTCGTACCTATAAAAACAAATTTTTGCGTCGTTTATAAGTATTCACTTCCAAAATGTCTTAAATTTCGAAAACTTCCTCCTCGAAATTTTTTATTTTTCAGCAAGATTTAGGAGGAAACCTTGCTCAATTACGTTTTTCTTTTACTCGCCATTGTCATGGAAGCCGCGGGAACGACGCTCCTCAAGATGTCGGAACAATTCACGAAAGTGGTTCCATCCGTTTTTTCGCTGATTTGCTATGTCGCTTCGCTTTACTTGCTCAGCCTTTGCCTTAAAACAATCCCTATCGCCATCGCATACGCCACTTGGTCAGCCCTTGGCATCGCACTTATTACTGTAAGTGGAATTTTCTTTTTCAAACAAACTCCCGATGTCGGAGCCATTGTCGGACTGTTGCTGATTATTTCTGGCGTTGCCGTACTGAACCTATTTTCTAAAATGGACATTCATTAAATGAACGCAGCTCTCGAAAAGCGACTCAAGCGACAAGTTATCGGAAAAACGCACCGTTTTTTAGCGGTCGTTCCGCTCGGATTCGAACAAACGTTCGTCAATGAACTTGAATGTATTAGACGAGAGACGAGAGATGACAACCAAGCAAGGCGAGAGTCGCAACCAACAGAATTGGGCATGACCGAGTCGAAAGCTTTGGAACAGCCTCAAATTGTCGGGGATGGGAAAGTCGAATTTACCGCAAAAATCACGGACGCGTGGAAAGCCGTCGCCTACAGCCGCATCGCGAATCGCGTGCTGATGCATATCGCCGATTTCAAAGCTGAAAACTTCCGCGAACTCGAAAAGAAAGCCGCCGAAATTCCGTGGGAGCTGTATTTAGACGAGCGGTTCAACTGCAACGTCATCCCGAGCAACGCGAGGGATCCAGTAAAGTTTACCAACACACTAAGCATCCACGTCACTTGCAAACATTCGCGACTGTACCACAGCGATGCCATCGCCGAACGGCTGTACAACGTAATTTCACAATCGAATATTTCCCAAAGCGAAGCGAGCTCAGAGGTCGAAGCCCGACCCCATACCCCATGGTTCGACAGGCTCACCAACCGATTCATCGCTGCAGCAAGCGACCTCACACCACAAAACCTTTACGTCACACTCATCGACGACCGCTGCACCATCTGGCTAGACCTCGCCGGCGAAGAACTGTACAAACGCGGATTCGAACGATTCGTCAACGATGCGCCGCTCAAAGAAACCATCGCCGCCGCGATGATCTTCGAAGCGATACACTGCGTGGATCCCATCGGCACTCCGTGCCTCCAGGATGACAGAAATGCAATAAACTGCGTGGATCCTATCAGCAAATGCTATTCAGGAAATAATGGATCCTATCGCCTTCGGCTCCAGGATGACAGCCTCCAGGATGACAGCAACGGTGTTGCAACCCTAACCACAAACCACCAACCACTAATCACTCTACTCGACCTCATGGCCGGCAGCGGCACGTTCAGTCTCGAAGCGACCTGCATTGCAAACAACATTATCCCCGGCGCTTGTCGCGACTTTGCGTTAATGCACCAGCCCGCCTTCAAGGAAGCAACATGGAAGCATATTCTAGACGAAAGACGAAAGACGAAAGACGAAAGATGGGAAACGAAAGAGTTGCAAGTTGTGCGGCGCGGCGATGAGTTTACGAGTGACAGTCATAATGAGAACTATTGCAAAAACAAGAGATTTATCAAAATCATCACGAGCGACATCTCAGAACGCTCCATCGAAATCATAAAACATAACGTAGAGTGCGGCCCGCTTGCAAGCATTACGCCCACTCCCATCAATCCGCAACTCCGCGACTTCTTTTCTTATACGGCAAAAGAAATTGCAGAAGCCAGCGGCGACACCTCACCCATCCTCGTGCTGAACCCACCCTACGGTAAACGCCTCGACTTCGACGCACCAAAACTTTATACAAAAATCGGGATAAAACTTGCGGACCTCGCCCGCGAATTAAAAGCACTCAACATGCCGCTTATCGTCGCCATACTCGCCCCAAAGGACGACACACGCCCCGGCTCCAAGTACACCTGCACAGCGAACCTGCTGCGCGAATGCCCAGCACTCGCACCAAACAAAAAATCCACCGCGAAGCTCATCGAAACAAGCCACGGTGGATTTTCACTCAATGTGTTTATCGCTAGGATTTAGCAAGTAGCGGTCAACAAAAAACATTACAGCAAACGAAATAAATTTGCAACAAAAAAAGCCCAACAAAGTTAGGCTTAAATTTTTAACAATAAACATACTCTTACCATCGAAGGCTCGATGGCAAAAAAGTCAATTTCGGGCAACAGTAAATTACAACACTTATAGTTGCAAAAGACTACAGCCCACCCCCAGAAGCCCAAGGATCCGAAGATCCAAGGAGAGCGGGCTTGTCCTTAAATGTCACTACATTCATTCTTGGAGCAATGTATTTTTTTTTCTTTTTTTTATCCATAGTCTATCTATTTACTCATTCCACTTAATAGGAATAGGAGAATCATTAAGAATTTCAGCTTTGTGCTGTAATTCAATCACCTCCATTTTCGGAGATTCATATTCCTTCTTTTGTTCCTTTTCGTTATTCATTTTTTATTCATCCTTTTATTATAATAAACACCTTTTGCCTTGGGGCTTCCTTTTATGAGACGACCCTTCAAGTCGTAAGTGCGATTTTCTCTGATGTTGGCCGGAACAGATTTCACATTATGGAAACCTGTAGCCTTTTCTCCAACATCAATATTTTCATCACCATCATTCCAATGAATCCCAATACCCCCTGATTCTAGGCTAAACGTATTACCAATAGGCGACTTAGCCAATTGTGGTTTAGAATATTGGGTATCAAACATATAGGCGCGCATTTGAGAAAACCAAGATACATTAGCTCTAAATCTACCAAAATATCCTTGGGGATATTTCTCACTTATAGACATTCCATAAATAGCGCCTTCTTCTTCAGCAGAGACATTCTTCTTGTTAACATAGACACCACGGAATTCCCACCTGCCATTGTTCTTCTTAACTACAGGATCTTCCGTTTTTTTGAATACGACAGCCCCTTTGAATACGATTGTTTCCGCCGTTGGTCGAATCAAATATGGCGTATTCGCAGGTAGTTTTTCCGTATCAACAGGATATGCCTGAACCATATTCACGCCATTCGTTGGTTCTATACCACCAAAAGTATAAAACATCGCACCCTCTACTTTATCTACATCAATTTCAAAAGGCAGAGTAATCGTAGATGGTACTCCTTCTTTAAATGTACGATTAAATATAACAGATTCGACCTCAATATCACTGGAAATAGAAAAATCTTCGTTCCCATTATATTCACCATCAATTTCTGCCTTATACTTTTTAGGTTCATATTCGGTAAACGTCACAGCTCCGTTATGTGTAACAATAGGAATGAAACTCCACTTGGCAGTCAAATTGAGGTTGCCTGTAGAGCCCTTCTTGATTTCAGTGACCCGATTGTCGTCTTCAAACCAGCCTTTGAATTCGTAGCCGTCCTTCGTCGGAATCACAAGCGTAAAATCGTCAGATTCAACGGTGTACTCCGCCGGATTTGATACACCTTCTGGCAGCTTGCCTTCGTTCAAAACATACGTAATCGAGTAGGAGGTCGCAGTCCAATGAGCAATCAATTTGAGATTACCTACAATGCCACCACCGATTTCTTCATACTTGACATTATCTGCCGTAAACCAGCCTTCAAAGTCATAGTTATCCTTCGTAGGAGCAACAAGCGATGTTGCAGCAGTCTCGACCGTATAGGTCGTCGGATTAGCATTTTCTGCAATAGTACCACCATTCAATTCATACGTAATCGTATATGCAATCGGGCCTTCCCACTTGGCGGTCAGTTCAATGTTGCCTGTTGAGCCCTTAGCAATTGCAGTAACCTCTTCACCATCTTTATCAAACCAGCCCGCGAAAACGTAACCGGCTTTCACAGCAGCAACAAGCTGAATCGTATCACTTTCAACAGTATATGTAGTCGGGTTATCATTCGTCGCATTTTCAACGTTGTTGTAACTGATCGTATATTTAATCGGTTCGCTCCACTTGGCGTACAAAGCCGAGTCTCCAGTTGTACCCTTTTCAATTACTTCAGCCTGTTTACCATCTTCGCCGAACCAGCCAAGGAAATCGTAGCCGTCCTTGGTCGGAATCGGAAGCGTGAAAGTTTCAGATTCAACGGTATACTCCGCCGGATTTGATACACCTTCCGGCAATTCGCCTTCGTTCAAAACATACGTAATCGTGTATTTAATCGGGTCGCTCCACTTGGCAGTCAGGTTTAGGTCACCTGTAGAACCCTTCTTAATTTCAGTAACCTGTTTGTTTTCAGAATCAAACCAGCCCACGAACGTGTAGCCTTTCTTAGTCGGAGTCGGGAGCGTCACTGCATCTTCAACAGTGTATTCGCTTGGAGTTAAATCAACATTATCGCCATCAATAACGTAGGTAATATTGTATTTAATCGGGTCGCTCCAATTAGCATACAACGTCTTGTCGCCTGTAGAACCATAAACAATCTTCAGAACTGTATCCTTATGTACATTACTTGAAGACCAACAATCAAAATTGTAGCCTACTTTTTCAGCAGCAACAAAAGTAACGAACTGCTCAACCGTATATGTAGTCGGATTTGTATTCGTTGCACCTTCTACATTATTGTAACTGATTGTGTATTCAATCGGGTCGCTCCACTTGGCAGTCAGGTTAAGGTCGCCTGTAGAACCCTTCTTAATTTCAGTAACCTGTTTGTTTTCAGAATCAAACCAGCCCACGAAATTGTAGCCTTTCTTAGTCGGAGTCGGGAGCGTCACATCATCTTCAACAGTGTATTCGCTTGGAGTTAAATCAACATTATCGCCATCAATAACGTAGGTAATATGGTATTCAATCGGATCGCTCCAGAATGCAGAGAAAGACTTGTCACCAAAAGACCCCTTAGACAAGTCTGTGATGACATAACCCGTTTCGTCATCAATCCAACCTTCAAAAACGTAACCAGCCTTGATCGGTGTTGCAAGCTTCACAGCATCTTCAACAGTGTATTTATTAGGTGTTAAATTGGCATTAGCACCATCAACCACGTAAGTAATTGTGTATTCATTTTTATTCCACTTACCGAAGAAAGCCTTGTTTACAGTAGCTCCAGCATCAAAACCTGTCACCTTGTTGCCACTCAATTCGTCGTTTACATACCAGCCATCAAACGTATAGCCATTCTTCGTCGGAGCCGGGAGCATTACATTATCGTCAACAGTGTATTTATTAGGCGTTAAATCAGCATCATTGCCATCAATCTTATACGTAATTGAGAAAGATGGAGCAAACCAACGAGCAGTCAACTCGAGATTACCCGTCATAGAACCCCCAATTTCTTCATACTTGACATTTTCTTCAGAGAACCAACCCACAAATTCATGGTTATCCTTCTCCGGTTCAACAAGCTTTGTTACAAGGGTTTCGATATTATATTTTTCCGGATTCGTCTCACCACTAGGAAGCTTGCCCCCATTAAGATTGTACGAAATCGTATATTCTTGCGGATTGCTCCAACGAGCTGTCAAAATTTTATTTCCCGTAGATTTTTTAGGAATAACAGAGACAAGATTGTCTCCAGAATCATACCAACCCAAGAACGTGTAATCCGTTTTTTGGGCATCAGCAAGAGTAATTTTGTTTTCGACTGTGTAAGTTGTCGGATTCGCATTCGTTGCGTTTTCAATATTAAGGTAAGTGATTGTGTATTTTTCTGCAACCCACTGAGCCGTCAAAGTCCTATCTCCTATAGAACCCTTTGGCAAGGTTTTTATCACTTTTTTAGCCTTGCTGTCAAACCATCCGGCAAACGTATAACCGTTCCTAGTCGGAGTCGGAAGCTCGATGTTTTCAGATTTAACAGTAAACGTGAAACTAAGTTCACCATCCATCGAGCCTTCATTCAAATTATACGTCGCGGTGTATTCAATCGGATTACCACTTTGGGCGTAGAAAATCTTGTCATCGGTCGCACCAGCCGCAAAGCCCGTAACCTTGTCGCCAATCAAAGAACCGTCTTCTTCGCTTACTTCCGTGTACCAACCGTCAAGCTTGTAGCCGTCCTTCGTCAAATCAGCGAGCGTTACAGCATCATCTTCAGTATAAGCATCAGTGGCAAAAACTTTTTCATCTACAACATAAGTAATCGTGTGGTAAGCAAGCACATTACCATTCTCCGAATTAGTCCATTTCGCGTAGAAAGTCTTATCGCCTGTAGAACCCTTGACGATGTTTGTAATTTTATCCCCTGTAAACTCCTTATTATCATACCAGCCACCGAAAACATAACCTTCCCTTGCTTTGGGGTCATTTAATTTGACTGCATCATCAACCGTATATGTTGTAGCGCTTTGGGGTTTGTCGGTTCCAATATAAGTGATATTGTAAATTTCATTCAGTTTACCATACAGGACTATATTGCCTGTAGTTCCATCAGCTATTTGCGTCACTTTATTTTCATAAGATTTTTCTTTGAACCATCCTCCAAATTTATAACCTTCCGGCACGACAGAAGCATACCTTATACTTGGGTAGCGAAGAACATTATATTCTGTCGGATTCGTAGGATCATTAATACAATCCTTGCATACATATTCAATCGTATAATTTATAGCCTTCCACGAAGGGAAGAGTGTAAGATCAGCATTGTTTCTATAACTTGCCCCCAAATCATAAACTCTAGCCCCGTTAGCTTCCGTTGCCCAACCATCCTGTTCACAACCTTTTCGGTTGAAAATTCCAGAAGATAACAACGTAATCAAAGAACCATGTTGCTTAATTTGATCGGAAACAGAACCATAAGAATTATTGTCAGCCAAATATGTAATCCTGTATGTTTTCGAAGACCACTTGGCATAGAACGTTTTATCTCCAGTCGAGCCCTTAGCAATTCTAGTCACTTTTTTAGAAAAAGCCTCATCAACGAACCAATCATCGAAAGCATACCCAACCGCAGGTGTCGGAGCCTTAAGGTCTATATTCTCTGATTCTACATTATATTCATTAGGATTATCCGCCGCGTTTGCCAAGCCTTCACCAATGTTATATGTAATAGAATAAGTTATGGGAATCCATTTAGCGTATAAAACAATACTTTCGTGTATTTTAGTTGTAAAATTAAAAGGATTCTCACAAGATTCTTCTATAAACCAACCAGCAAACTTATAACCATCATGGGCAACCGGATCTACAGGGACGGTAATCGTTTTTCCCTTACCCACACGAACATAATCTACCCTCGTTTTGCCATGACCGTTGGCATTATAAGTGACTGTATAAGTTTCAGCATCGGTCCAAACAGCATATAACGTCACGTCGTCTGTAGCATAATAATCTTCCAAATGGATTGTATCGCTTTCGGCAGCATAAGCATTTTCTGCCCAGCCCGTAAAATAACGCAATTCATCACAACCATCTCCCGTAGAAGAAGGCGTTTTACAATAAGATGTTGGTAAAGTTCCAAGACGGCCTACAGTAACGACAGCCCCCTTATCCATCTTTTTAGTCTTCATATTAACGTTTCCATCAGGGAAAACACCGGGAGAAACATCGAATGTTACTGTAAGCTTAGGTTGCCAAACAGCAAAAACCGTATCGCTCTCGGAGACTGTTCCGAGATTTTCTGCTGGTTCTGTCGCATTACGATCCAAGGACCACCCAATAAAAGTTTTTTCATCATGAGAAGGATCCTCAACATCTTCGGGGGTAATCGTCATCCCAACATCAAGGAACTTATTTTTTGCCTCGGAACCATCTGCAAATTTACCACCATTGGCATAGAAATAGATTTTATAGCCGTCAACACCATAATCGAACAAAGAAAGCGTCGTTTCGCCAATAGACCATGCTCCAGTCTTGTCACAAGTGGCATCGTTATACTTACCACCATTTAGTTTGCAAGCAATCTCCTCTTTATTAGAGATATCCACTTTTTCAGTGTTATTTGTACAATTACTTGTTTTACAATTTTTCCCAACACCATTTATTTCGTTACCTTCATAATAGTTATTAACTTCATAATAATCATTGTCAGTTGTCAATTTTCCATCATACACATTTCCTGCAATTCCCCCTACAGCACCATTCGTACCTATATTTTTAAGTTCTGGACCCGCATAGACACAAGATTTCACAGTAACATTTTTCTTTGTTATACCAATAATACCACCAACATACGCTTGACTTCCGCTTGTCATGATTTCAACAAGACTCAAACAATCAGAAATAGTTCCTTTTTTAGCATTACCAACAATACCACCGACTCCTTGACCATTTCCCGTTGTTCTAATAGAGCCCGTAACCATACATTTTTCAACAACATTATTATCTACGTCAGCCATCCACCCCACAAAAGAACCGACAGAAATTTGATTATCCGCACCAAGGAGGCTACCTATACTGGTCGTTGCATGAATATCTACATTTTCAAGAATCAAATTCTTAACAGTACCACTTCCTAAAACACCTATAAAACCGAGATTCTGTGCGAAATTTTTATCTTTTTGGGCTAGACCATCTCCGTTGATATAAAGGTTCTTGATGACATGACCATTTCCGTCAAAAGTCCCCTGATACTGACAATACGTTTTACCATCCTTGTTTCCTCCAGTTCCAGCACAAATGGGTGTCCAAAGTTCGCCTCCCATATCCAAATCTGCCATTAGTTTAGCATTCGCCTTAGCACTGTTATTTTTGTTCTGATTGACAAAACCACTAAACCAAGCCAACTTCGCTTCGGAGTCGATAAGATAGTATGTTTTGCCTCCAATGCTGGTATCACGTGGTGCCGTCGTAGCAATGGATCCATCCCAAGCGGCAAACGCCGAGCCAACCCCCAGCATTAGCCATACGAAAATCAAGAGTATTTTTGAAAAAGAGCTAAGCCTATCCATATACAATACCTCTATTTTGACCTACAAATATAGATTTTTACCCATATATTGAAAAGGTTATGTAACATTTAAATAACATGAAAAAATAAATTTCATGATTTTTTTCACACTTTGAAGCGATTTTTCCCTTTTGTTTTTCATCTAAAAGTCCATTTTCCATCGGTTTATGTTATTTTTTTTTATCCGACGGGTAAATTTAATAAAAGATTTTCAAAAATTAAATAGCCCAAATGGGTTATTTTTATATCAAAAAGTATTAGTGATAAACGAAACGCCAGAGACTCCCCTTTCGCAGTCGAAAAAGCTGGGCCTTGCGCATCACTTGCTCTTAGTGTATATTATTTCTTGAACGAGATCATCCCGCTGATTGAGGCGTAGGCATCCACGGGCGGGTTCATCCACTCTCGCAGTCGCAGGTCCGGTTTGACGGAAGCGGTGGCTTGACCACCCCTGCCTTGGAATACCCATGCGGAATGCGATGCGATACATATCCCGTCTGCGGCAACGGGCGGCTTTAAACAAATCTCCAGAATTTAAACCGTCGCATGGCGGGGTTGACGCATTCGGCTTTGAGCGATTGCGTCGTGTACCCGCATGCTCAAAACGCGCCGCATAGCGGCAAAGGTTGCCTTATGAATAGGGATCAGTACGCAGAAATGCTCAAGGACATTTCTGAAACGAGCAAGGCCGGGGGCGATGTCTCCGCCTGCGTCAAGAAGTAAAGAAAAATTTACAGTTATGTCTATATCTACAACGACAACATCTTCATGCTTCGACAAGCTCAGCAACCTTTGATAGGTCACTAAGTCTGTAAAATGAAGGTCCCATGAAGGTCCCTGAGCTTGCCGAAGGGCTCAACGCGGTGCTCAAGCTTGACGGCGGCGACTGCATCGAAAACGTCACCTTCGTGAACCCGGAGCTTCCCGCCGCGTTCAGCAAGAGCATCACCTCGGACATCGTGGCGCTCGACCAGAATAAGGACCGCATCGTGCTCGAAGTGCAACATGTCGATGACAAATCCTTCAATGCCCGCCTGGTCCTCTACACCGCAAGGCATACGATTGCAAGCCGTATCAAAGGCGAGGATTACAAGCTTCGCAACCTGAACGTCATCAGTCTCCAGATGTTCGACGGTTTCCCCGATTCCCCCAATTACCGCCACATCATCCAGCTCAAGAATCAGGAGAACGAAGTGTTCTACGACAAGGAAACCATCACGCTTGTCGAAATCCCGAAGTTCGTGAAGGGCGCTTACGGAAAGGACAACAGCCGCCTCGCCCAATGGCTCCGCGTATTCGACGGCATCAACAACGAAAGCCCAGTTGACGTTCCCAAAGGCTCGCAATACGCCCTGTTGCAGGAGAAGGCTAAATTGAGTATCTTTACTGAAGAATTTCTTGTAAGCGAGGCGATGAAGATGGGCGACTACAATTACGAACTCTATGTCGAAAAGAAACGTGCACGTGCAGAAGGCCTTGCCGAAGGTAAGGCAGAAGGGCGCGCAGAAGGACGTGCAGAAGGACGCGCAGAAGGGCGTAATGACGAGCGTACAGCGGTGGCACTTGACATGCTTGCCGACAGTAAGCCTATCGAAGAAATTATCAAGTACTCGCATCTTCCCATGGAAAAGGTGCTTGCATTGAAAGAATCTCAATCAAATTACAACACTAAGTAAAAAAAAAGTCGTTTTTAAAACTGTCATTTTTTTCTAAATTTCAGCGAAACACTAAGGCTTCTCTCGTCCAAATGGACGTTCTGTCTCCTTTGACTGAGTTTACCCTGAGCTTGTCGAACGGACTCAGGATGACATTCGTGTCAAAGAAAGACGACATTTGGCGGAAGCCACAAGATTTTAAACAAAAGAGGATAAAATGCCGAAACTTCGTTCGCTCAAGACTATGGAAGGCCGCGAGATGGCCGGTGCACGTGCCCTTTGGCACGCAACAGGAACCAAGGTGGAAGACTTTGGTAAGCCCGTCATCTGCGTGGTGAACAGCTACACCCAGTTTGTTCCGGGACACGTTCACCTGAAGGACTTGGGCCAGGTAGTCGCCCGCGCGATCGAAGCCGCCGGTGGTGTCGCCAAGGAAATGAACACCATCGCCGTCGATGACGGTATCGCCATGGGCCACGACGGCATGCTCTACAGCCTCCCGAGCCGCGACCTGATTGCAGACTCTACCGAATATATGGCTAACGCCCACCGCGCCGACGCTCTCGTTTGCATTTCTAACTGCGACAAGGTGACTCCGGGTATGCTCATGGCAGCCATGCGACTCAACATTCCGGCAATCTTCGTTTCTGGCGGCCCGATGGAAGCGGGTCACGTCACGACGAAGGACGGCAAGGACCGCGCCCTCGACCTCATTGACGCCATGATCGATTCCGCCGACAGTTCCGTGAGCGATGAAGACGTGGCCGCCATCGAAGCGAACTCCTGCCCCACTTGCGGTTCCTGCTCCGGCATGTTCACCGCAAACTCCATGAACTCCCTTACCGAAGCTCTCGGCCTCAGCCTCCCGGGTAACGGCACCATCGTCGCCACCCACGCCGAACGCAAGAAGCTCTTCGAAGCCGCCGGTAAGCGCATCGTGGAACTCTGCCACCAGTATTACGATTTGAACGACGAAAGCATCCTCCCGCGCAGCATCGCCACGAAGGACGCCTTCGAAAACGCCATGCGCCTCGACATCGCCATGGGCGGTTCCTCCAACACCGTGCTCCACCTGCTCGCCGTGGCCCAGGAAGCAGGCGTCGACTTCACCATGAAGGACATCGACCGCCTCTCCCGCAACACGCCGTGCATCTGCAAGGTCGCCCCGACCGTCCACAACATCCACGTGGAAAACGTGAACCGCGCCGGTGGCATCATGGGCATCATGGGCGAACTCGACCGCATGGGCCTCATCCACAAGAATGCAAAGACCGTTCACGCCGCTACCATGGGCGAAGCTCTCGAAGTGAACGACCTCAAGCGTAACCCGACCGCCGAAGCCAAGCAGCGCTACCTCGCAGGCCCCGGCCGCAAGTACAACCTGGTCGCCTTCTCGCAGAACTTCATGTACCCGGATCACGACCTCGACCGCGCCAATGGCGCTATCCGCGACGGCGAACACGCCTACACCAAGGACGGCGGCCTCGCTGTTCTGTACGGTAACCTCGCCGTGGACGGCTGCATCGTGAAGACCGCCGGCGTCGACGAATCCATCTTCAAGTTCACCGGCCCCGCAGTGGTGTTCGAAAGCCAGGAAGATGCCGTGAAGGGCATTCTCGACCCGAACGTGGTTAAGGCTGGCGACGTGGTCGTCATCCGCTACGAAGGCCCGAAGGGTGGCCCCGGCATGCAGGAAATGCTCTACCCGACCTCTTACCTCAAGAGCCGTCACCTCGGCAAGTCCTGTGCCCTCCTCACCGACGGACGCTTCTCCGGCGGTACGAGCGGCCTCTCCATCGGCCACGCTTCTCCGGAAGCCGCCAACAAGGGTAACATCGGCCTCGTGCACACGGGCGACGTCATCGAAATCGACATCCCGAACCGCAGCATCAACGTGCAGCTCACCGACGACGAACTTGCCGCACGCCGCAAGGAAATGGAATCCCGTGGTGCCAAGGCTTGGAAGCCGGAACACCGCGACCGCGTGGTCTCCAAGGCTCTGCAGGCATACGCCGCGATGGCATCCTCTGCCGACAAGGGTGCCGTTCGTGATCTCAGCCTCATCGGTGTGAAGTAAAAAGCACTCGCTCTTAAACAAAAGAACCGCCTTGTTCAAACAAGGCGGTTCTTTTGTTATTGAATTTTTCGCACAATTAACTTTTGCATATTGTATTTTTTACCCGTTTATAATTATATTATAATTATTCAGAAAAAATTCACCATGCAAATAGAATTCGAATGGAATGAAAATACTATTGAAATAAAAGAAAAGGAGTTTACTAATGAAAGCCGAATACGATTTTTCAAAAATGAACGGAGTAAAGAATCCCTACGCCAAGATTCTCAAAAAACAAATTACCATAAGATTAAATGCAAAAACTATTGATTACTTCAAAAAAATGGCAAAAGAAATCGGCATTCCCTATCAAGTTCTCATAGACTCATACCTTACGGATTGCGCCGCAAACAAAAGAAAACTTGATATTCGATGGCTATAACTTCATGCTATTCAAAATGCGGTCCCATCCGTCATCGGGAATCTGCGCACCCATAACCTGGACAACTTCGTTGCTGACGATGCTGCCGAGATTGCCGGAGCGTTCCATATCCCAGCCGTTCATATAGCCGTACAGGAATCCCGATGCCCAAAGGTCACCGGCACCCGTCGTGTCAATGGCCTTGGCAGGGCCCGCCTGAACGCGCGTCACCTGGCCGTCCTTGGCAATCAAAGCTCCGCGCTTGCCAATTTTCACGACAGCGACTTTCGCCTTCTTCGCAAGCACTTCAAGAGCCGCTTCTTCCTTGACTCCCGCATAGGCGAAGGCCTCGTCCTCGTTTGCAATGATGATGTCGACCATCTTCTGCTCGAACAGTTCGTCGAGCGTCTTGCGGCAGGCTTCCACCACGCCAAAGGAACTAAAGTCAAGAGCTGTCTCTACCTCGAGCAGCTTAGCCAAAGAAAACGCCTTCTTGAAGCAGTCTGCATTAAAAGCCCTGTAGCCCTCAGCATACAGCAGGCCGACTTCATCGTAAAGCGTCGGAACAAAGTCGTCACTTTCAAGGAAGTCGGAGGCTCCGAGGTAAGTCCACATGGAACGCTGCGCATCAGGAGTTACAGCGCTAAACACGCAACCCGTCGCGGCATCCGAAATGCCGAGCTTCGATTCCACGCCGTTCTTGTTCAGGTGTTCCTGGAAAAGCTTTCCGAGCTCGTCATCGCCAATTTTCGAAATAAAGGCAGCCTTGCCCCCCAGGCGAGAAAGACCGACCATCGTGTTGCAAGTCGAGCCACCCGGCACGCGCAGGGGCTTGTCGAGAGCCGCAAGGAACTTTTCCATCTGCGGCCAATCCACCATGTTCATGCCACCCTTCTGCACACCCTGGGATTCAATCCAGGCATCGTCCACATTCGCCAAAATATCGACCAGGGCAGCGCCCATACCAAGAACTTTTTTCATAATCAATCTCCACGGCGGCGGCGCAAGCGCTCCCCCGCCTCCATTAAGAATTTTCTTTCCGAAGAACTCAGCGACTGGACGCCCTCGCGGCTGACCTTCCTGAGGATTTCATCCATGCGCTTTTCTTCGTCCACATAAAAAACTTCACCTTCGATTGCATCGGAGGAATCTTCGTTACGCACGTCGTCGCTGGAAGCCCTGCCGCCACGAGTCACCTTCACCTTCGGGCTACGGAAATTCAGTTTTCCCGACAGACGGCGGAAACCGCCCTCGTACAGATACATGTAGATGAATCCGGCCACGACACCGCCCAAATGGGCCAAATGCGCAATGCCGTCTCCCGACGGAGCCATGAACACATCAATTGCGACCATCACCCACATCGCATACTTTATCTTCATCGGGAAAAAGAAGAACAGAAGCAGGCGACGTTCCGGGAAAAAGCGGTAATAGGCAACAAAGATACCCATCAAAGCGCCACTCGCGCCGATAATCGGGTTGTTGGTAAGCCCCAAGATGCACATGACGACACTAAAGAAGGCAGCAAACACGCCACAGAACAAGTACATTCCCGTGAAATGCTTTGTACCCATCCATTCCGCGACCTCGTCGCCGAACATCCAGAGCATGAGCATGTTGAACAGGAAATGCCAAAAATCCACATGCACGAACATGTAGGTAAAGTAACGCCAGACCTCGAACGGGCTCGCCGGGAAGAAGGCCCCGAAGAACGTAATGTAATCGCGGAGGTTCCCGTACCCTGCCCCCGGGATATTCAGGTGGAGCCCTAAAATTCCACCGACCAGGAAAGCAAGCAGGAATACGACCAGGTTCGCGAGGAGCAATACGCGAATGGGCTTGGCCAGATATCTAAAAGGTTTCATCGGTCCCCTTTATTGCGGACTATATCGTGAATAATAATTTCGGGCACAAATTTAGAAAGAAGTGCAACATCTTTCACGCCATTTGCCAAAAGTTCACGCACGACGCTACTACTCACAGAAAGGTGCTCCGGAGCGCTCAGCAAGAAAACGGATTCGGCATCGCCATACAAAGCCTTGTTGTTCCAAGCGACGGTTTGTTCAAAATCAAGATCGGAGGAATTGCGGATGCCGCGGACAAGGTAGCGCGCCCCGACTTGCTTCATATAGTCGACAGTCAGCCCTTCAAAAGAAGCCACCTGCACGTTGGAAAACTCTTTTACAGCCTTTTCGACAAAGCTCTTGCGTTCTTCCGCAGAGAACAAGTTGCGCTTGGAAGAATTCTGCGCAACGAGCACCCACAACGTATCGAACAAGCCAGCAGCACGGCGCACCACGTCAAGGTGCCCCAGCGTAAACGGGTCGAACGAACCAGCGAAAACAGCGATTTTCTTCATACTTCAAATGTAGAAAAAGCAATGGGCAGTGAGTAATGAGCTTTGAGCTTTGAGCAGTGAGCGATGAGGTTCGAGGCTCGAGCGATGAGGTTTTATACCTCATTGCTCATCGCTCAAAGGCACGAAGTGCCGACCTCATAGCTCATCGCTACCTATACACCAGCAGCGAGGATTCGCCGTAACGGCGCACTTCGGCGTCGCTTGCCCAAGCGGGGATCGCACGGCTCGGGGCCTCGAATACGGCAACGCCACCCGGTTCCAGCCAATCGATGAACGGGCGCAAGTCCGGGTACTCCATGTTCTTGAACGGAGGGTCCGCATAAATCAGGTCGAAGCCACCGTCCTTGCAGAACTTATCCCGGTCCAAAGTCAAAGCGTTTGCCTCGAGCAGCTGCAACTTAGCTTCCTGACCCAGCGCCTTGTAAGCCTGGTAGACCATACGAGCCTGTGAGTGGGCCATCTCGACCGCAATGACGCTTGCCGCCCCGCGACTTATAGCCTCCAAGCCCATGATGCCGCTCCCTGCAAAAAGGTCGAGCATCCTGAAGCCTTCCACACTTTGCAATATGTTGAAGAGGGCCTCCCTGGTACGGGAAGCCGTCGGGCGAGTTTTCATGGAATCGGGCGAAGGGATGTTCCTTCCGCGGAGCATCCCGCCGGTGATGCGAATGGACATATTACTGTCCGACCAGCATCACGATATACAGCGTCGAGAGCAGGTCCTTCTTGACAAACTTCAAATCGGCCTTACGGATGCTGGCTCGGATAGGCGAATCAGCAAGAGCGGCAACAAAAGCCTGCAAATCAACAAAGTCGGCAGGAGATGTTGCCGTGAAGGTGTAGCGCTTGTATACACCGTAATCTTCGATGGCAGGCTTGTCCATTCCGGAGAGCACAACTTTGTTCGTAGTCGCAAGCGCCTTGAGGCTCTTGACTTCCGAAGCAGCTTCGGCAGCAGGTACAAACGAAGTAATTGCGGCAAGGTTAGGACCAGTCACGTTGAATTCGCCAAAGGCGGTGATGTCTGTTGCCGGAGCGTTTTCCGGAAGAGGCGGAGTCTTGAAGTTTCCGCTAACCGTCTTGATGCGATCGAGGAACGCACGCTGCGAAGTGGGCTTCACAGAGGCACCGCGTACGTAGTAGTAGTTGGGAGCTTCGAACACGCAGTCCGAGAAACCGACATCGTCGGGCGTCGCCGTCGACATGAACGTGAGGAACTGGTTCAAAGCCGTACGCTGGTACGAAAGCCTTTCAAGCGGCAAGTAAGAGGTGTAGTCCAGACGCTTGTTGTTGAACAAGGCCTGGTGGTTGATCGCCCCGACCAATCCCTTGACGGTCATGGCCTCGCGGCGCTTGGCTTCTGCCATGGCGGCCATCTGCTGAGCTTCGAGCGTACCACCGGCCGTAGTCATTTGACCAGCACCCAAAGACAGGGCTGAACGGCTCGGGTCCTCGGCACCGATAAGGTCGAGGAACTGCGCAGGGAAAATGCCCTGGAGAGCAGTGGGAACGCCGCAGACGCTTAAGAAGCAGCAGAATGCGACACAAAGGAAAATGAAGCCGAGGAAAACGTTCAGCGCCTTCTTCTTCGACTTGCGCTGGACGTCGGAAAGATTGGTCAGGTTGACAGACGCGACGTTGTCGACCTCGAACTCTCGTTCGGCAACTTCAATAAGGTTTAAGCGAATCATACACCCTCCATCACGGTCAGTGCAGCCCCAATGGCGCCAGCACAGCAGAGCACGGACGCGGAATCATCGGAGTCAATCGGGAGACGAAGATTGGAGAAGGAATCCATGAGAGCAATCTGCAGTTCCGGGTCCTTCTTGCGCAAAAGTTCAACGAAAAGCGAATCCTCGGCGACATCGCCGCAAAGATGGATCTGCTTGATATCCGGGGCGCCATTTTCCGTCTGGGCCAAGGAAATCTGCTCGACAATGTTCGTGGCCAAGAAATCGAACGCCTCTTCGCGGGACTTGTCCACGAGGGAAAGCGTAGAAACGGCGCGCATGGCATGCAGGTTGTCCTTAGAAAGCCAAATCAGCGTGACACCGCTATAGTCAGCCTTCACCACGCATTCCGCATGCTTGATATGTTCGGCGACATCCATCAGGTTCATCACGGAAAGCACGTCGACTTCGAGAGACTTGGGCGTCAGGGACTTGTTGCGGAAACCCTTGCGCAGGGCATCGACCCATTCACGCCGGACCGCGATAAGAAGTACGGACTGTCCCAAAGACGTATTACCACCGGCAAGTACTTTATAGTCAACGACATAGGCACCCGGATCGGCATTGGTAATGAGCCCGAGGTACCACTTGAGGTAGTCCTCCATGTTGGGTACGGCCTCGGCGGGGACGTAAATCTGCCTGACAACGGAACGGAAAGCCGGAATCGTAACCGAGATGGCCCGGATGTTTTCAATCTGGTTCTCGTCCACCCAGTCCTGCAGGGCGCTCTCGAAAGAGAAAACGTCATCGAGCGGAGAGGTCTCCGTGTTCAGGACGGCGGTCTTCAGAACACGCTTTTCGGCAGCGTCCAGAAGGGCGACTTTCAAGGAAGCATCGCCGGCTTCAATTCCAAGGTATAACTTCGTATCACTCATATAATCAACGACTTATGATAAATTTGATAGTACAAAACTAATCAAAAATTACCCCCGGAAGGAGCCCTTCCAATTTTTTCTTACCGATTCCAGGCACTTTTTCGAGGTCTTCCGGCTTTTGGAAGGGTCCGGAGGCGTTCCGGAAGGCGATAATCTTCTCCGCGAGCTTGGGTCCGACCCCCTTCAAGGCGCAAAGTTGCTCAACAGAAGCCGTATTTATATGCACCGGGAGCTGTACTTTGGGCTTTTTTTGCCGAGAACGGGACTTCCCTTTGGAATGTCCGGATTCAGGTTCATCCTCCCTGGATAGTCGCACCTGTGAATATTCCAATTTGGACGAAGAGTCCGCCACCGCGAGAGCCCTGAAGGACGTCTCTGCGACGTCGTTTTCGACAATCGACGGGAGTCCCCATGGCAAGAACCGGACAACCAAGCCCACCACAAACAAGCAAAAAGCCAAGTGGAGCAGTTTCTTTTCGGGAGAATTCATAATCCCTCCCAGCGGACATTTTACTTTATATGTAACCCATCCGCCTATTGACGTTTATGAAGCAAAGCGTCCACCGATTCGACGTCGGAAGGGACATCCACCGAAACCGAGGGATAGGGGCTCTGGACGATACGAATCGGGCGCAAACCCAATATGCGCATCTGCTCCAGCGAACGCACCAGTTCCACGGGGCTCTGCGGCAGGGAGGAGAATTCATCGCGGGCCGCCCTGGAATAGGCGTAAATCCCTTGATGCTGGAACCAGGACGGAGCCTCCTCCGGCGTCACGTTCCTGGTAAAATCAACAGCAAAACCGTCCTGGACCTTGACCTTCACCACCGTTGCAAGTCCGGCCTCTGCCGGATTTAGCGGACAAGCAACCGTGACCCAGCATTCGGGATGGGCCTCCAGTTCGCGGGCCACATCGCACAGCACGGAAGGCTCTACCAGCGGCTCGTCGCCCTGCAGGTTCACCACAAGGTCCAAGTCCAACGCACGCGCCGCTTCGGCGACACGATCCGAGCCCGTAGCGCACGCGCCGGTCATCACATATTCAAATTCTGCTTTTGAAACCACCTCGGCAATTTGCTCCGAATCGGTGGCGCAGACAATCCGCTCAAAACAGCCTGCCAGCCGGGCCCGTTCCAGCGTGCGGACAATCATTTCCTTGCCCCCGATTTTGACCAGGGGCTTTCCGGGAAAACGAGAAGACCCCATCCGGGCGGGGACAATGCAGTGTACAGGCATTACAGGCCAGCGGAACTAGCCGCCAATCACCTTGGGAATAGCAAAGTGGTCGTTTTCGACAGCAGGAGCGTTCGCAAAAGCCTGTTCCAGGGTAAAGCCCTGCACCGGCACGTCTTCGCGAAGGATCGTCGCACCGTTTTCGACAGCCGTCATGGGTTCCACATGCGAAAGGTCGAGCGCCTTGAGCGCATCAAGGTGATTCAGCATCTTGTCCAAATGCCCCTTGAACGCGGGAATTTCTTCTTCGGAAATACTCAGACGGGACAATTTAGCAAGTTTCAGGACTTCTTCACTTTCAAGCATAAAACCTCGTTTCTTACACTAATAAGATAGTAAAAAAGAGACGAGCAGTGAGCGGTGAGCAGTGAGCAATGAGCGATGAGCAATGAGCTATGAGGTCGGTCGCCTGCGGCTCCCTTTGAGTCAAAAGCAGTGAGCAATGAGCAATGAGCTATGAGCTATGAGGTCGGTCGCCTGCGGCTCCCTTTGAGTCAAAGTATGGCGGCAAAGCCGCAATTTTATAAATTCTCACGTCTTTCCCTAACCACCAACTACTGTTTACTAACCACATCCTACTTCTCATACCTCAAAGCAAAGCGACCTCAAAGGGGCTTTAGCCCCGACCTCACCTCTCATTATCACGCACTTCGTGCGTCAATACAAGACGGCGAAGCCGTGATATATCTCCCTAGGCCCTAGATCCTAGCCTCTAGCCCCTACCCAACTATATCCAGTGCGGCGTACTTTAGGATAATTGTTCGCACGACGTTGTCACGGGCAAAGCGTACGTCTACGCGGGCATTGTCCCCGGTCCCGTAGGCCTTCATGATGACGCCGACACCATACTTGGAGTGGCTCACCTTGACTCCGGCGTGGAAGGGATTCTCGCTGTACTCGTCGTAAACGATTTGCGGGCCCGATGTCGAGGCCTTCTGGACCTTGATGGGGTTACGGTAGACAATATGCTTGTCGTTCTTCTTGATTGACGAAGAGACGAGAGACGGGCGGTTGTAACTACCCGAAGACCGTCCGAAACTGGAACCGCCAAAACCGGAAGATTGTCCAAAACTACGACCGTAGCTACCTGTAGATGCAGCGGGTCGACGGGCGTAAGCCGGAGGCATATTCGGACGCGGAGACGGAGTTCCCTCATCGATACACGGGGTAAATTCCACGACCGTCGGATCGAGTTCCCCAAGGAACCTCGAAGGAGCAAACGGACGAACCGTGCCCTGGTAGAACCTTCGTTCGGCATGGTACAGGTAAAGCTTCTTTTCGGCTCGCGTACAACCCACGTAGAACAAGCGGCGTTCTTCTTCCATCTGTTCGCGCATGGACTCTTCGGAAGAAAGGAGCGAACCGCGGATAAGCGGGAAAATCTCCTCGTCGCAACCGGCAATATGCACCGTATTGAATTCAAGTCCCTTGGCCATGTGGATTGTCATCAGCGTCACGTGATCCCTGGACTCGTCCACTTTCTTGTCGGCGTCGGTCAACAGCGAAATGTCCTGCAAGAAGGCATCCAGCGTGGCACCGGGATGGTCTTCGTCGAATTCACGGACGGCGTTCACCATTTCGTTCAAGTTCGCAATGCGCTCGTCGGCGGTCAGTTCGTCTTCCTTGCGCAGAAAATCCTTGTAGTTCAAATCTTCGATAATCTTTTCGACAAGGATTGGCAGCGGAGTCTCCCCCGCAGCAACCAGCGATTTCCACGTGTTCACCAGTTCCACGAAGGGCTTGAGTTTGCCAGCGGCTCGGCTTGCACTAGAGGCTTCCGCGACAAGCATTTCCCAGAACGTCCCGCTTCCCATGCGGACAAGCCCGAGAATGTTTTCCACAGTCGTCTTGCCAATCGAACGCGGGGGCGTGTTGATAACACGCAGGAACGCCGCATCGTCCTTTTCGTTCGCCATCAGGCGAAGGTAAGCGAGAATGTCCTTGATTTCCTTGCGGTCCCAGAACCGGGTACCGCCAAAAATCACCGACGGGATGCGGCGGTCGTTCAGCGCCTTTTCCAAGGCGCGGGACTGCGCGTTCGTGCGGTAGAAAACAGCCGTCTTTGAATAATATTCCGGACCCGCGACAGCAATCAGGTCAGCAATTGTGCTGGCTTCCGAGCGGTCGTCAATCAAGTGGCGCACGCGAATCGGGTCGCCCGCCTCTTCCTTGGAATAAACGACCTTCTGCATTTCCTGCGGGCGAACGTTGTGCGCAATCACGGAACCGGCGCCTTGGACAATATTGCTCGTCGAGCGGTAATTCCGTTCCAACTTCACGATGGTCACCGGAGCAAAGTCACGATGGAAATTGCGGATAATCTTGATGTTCGCGCCACGCCAGCCGTAAATGCTCTGGTCGTCATCGCCCACCACGGTCACGTTCTTATTTTCGTTTATCAGCAATTTCAGAAGTTCGTACTGGACGTCGTTCGTATCTTGGTATTCGTCCACCACAACATATTGGAAGCGGCTTGCCAGCTGTTCCGCAAGACTCGGCACCTTCTGGAGCATGAGCACCGTATTAAACAGCAAGTCATCGAAATCCATGGCGTTCGATTCCTTGAGACGCTTCTGGTATTCCGCATAGTATCGCGCGTAATTCTCCGCATCGGCAAACTCGGCCTCGGCCATGGCCACCTCGGGCTTCTGCAAGACCACGGAATTTCCCTTATACAAGATGGTATTCTTGTACCGCGAGATAGCAGCATGGACCTTCTTGAGGTCGGAAACGTCGTAAGACTCGCCCAGTTCCTCTTTCAGGATTTCCTTCAAGACCTTCCGCTGGTCATCGTCATCGTATATCGAGAAATTCGCGTCGTACCACTTTTCACCAAGTGCACGCACGACAAAATCCTTGCCCAGACACAGCTTGAGCAACTTGAGGCATACGGAATGGAACGTTCCCATCCAGTTGAAAGGCACGTTGCAGTCCAGCAGACGCTGGATACGGCCCTTCATTTCGCGGGCGGCCTTGTTTGTAAATGTCACCGCCAAAATGCGGTTCGCTTCCACGCCATAATACGAGACGAGATGGGCAATTTTGTACGTAATCGCGCGGGTCTTTCCCGAACCGGCACCGGCAAGAATCAGCATCGGGCCGTCAATCTTTTTTGCGGCAGCGGCCTGCTCCGGGTTCAGTTCACGATCAAGTACAGCTCCATCAACAATGTTCGCCATCAAACGCTCCTATAAGACATACGGGAGGGGAATATAGAAATTAGGGGGGATGAGGTCGCTTTCAGCTATGAGCATTGAGCCATGAGCATTGAGCTATGAGCCATGAAATGTGAGGTGTCTAAGCTCACTGCTCATCGCTCACTGCTCGGACCTCACTAAGCATCGTCGGCGGCGGATGCACCCACAGCCTGTTCGAGCGTTGTCGCGCCATCCAAGGCCTTCTGGATGCCGTCCATACGCAGCGTAATCATCCCGCATTCCTTCATGGCGGCACGCTTGATGACGTCGCCCGAAGAGCGCTTGATGATGAGGTTACGCACCGTCTCGTTCGGCACGAGGAACTCGTAGATACCGCAACGACCCTTGTAGCCCGAACCGTCGCACTTTTCGCAGCCGCGCCCGTGGTAGAACTGCATGTCCGGAGTGAGGTGCAGCTCTTCGCGCAGGGAATCCGAAATCTCGACCGGCTCCTTGCAGTACTTGCAGATACGGCGCACAAGGCGCTGGGCAAGCACGCCCTTGATAGCGGTCGACACGAGGAACGGTTCCAGTCCCATTTCGAGCAGACGGGGGAATGCACCGGCAGCATCGTTCGTATGGAGCGTACTGAAGACCAAGTGACCTGTCAAAGCAGCTTCGATAGCCATGGACGAGGTTTCCTGGTCACGCATTTCACCGATCATGATGACGTCCGGGTCCTGACGGAGCAAGGCACGGATGCCCGCAGCGAACGTGAAGCCCGCCGCATTGTTAATCTGCCCCTGGTTCACGCCGTCGATGTTCAATTCGACCGGGTCTTCCATGGTAGAAATGTTAATCGTAGAATCAAGAATCTCGCGGATGGAGGCGTAAAGCGTGGTAGACTTACCGGAACCCGTAGGACCGGTCACAAGCACAATGCCGTTCGGAGCATTAATACAGTCGAGGAACTGCTTGAGGACGCGGGCGTCGAAGCCCATGTCCTTCAGCGGGAACTGACCCGAGTTCGGGTCCAAAATACGCATAACGATCTTTTCGCAAACGCCGCGCTTGCGCAAAGAAATCGGGAAAGAGCTCACACGGAGGTCGACTTCGGCGCCCTTGTAACGCACGGTAAAGCGGCCGTCCAAGGGCTTACGCTTTTCGGCGATGTCCATCTTGGACAAAAGCTTGATACGCGAAAGGATCTGTGGCATCAGGCGCGCGGGAATCGGGGACATCACCTGCAAGTCACCATCGATGCGGTAGCGGAGCTTGAGGAACGTTTCCTGCGGCTCCAGGTGAATATCGGAAGCGTGGCGGGCAATGGCTTCGTGAATCAGCGTTGTCACAATCTTCACGACCGCACGGCCTTCTTCGTCACTCAGTTCCGGTTCATTGTTGTTGTTCGCGTCGCGGTCAACGGTCTCCAGTTCGCCTTCTTCCCTAGACTCGTTGATGAGTTCTGCAAGGGATTCCTCGGCAGGGCCGTGGCCAGAAAAAACACGTTCAATCGCCTTGAGCACATCCTTCTCGGAGGCCATGACGATATCCACTTCCATCTTCACCTTGAACTTCACGATGTTGATGACGCGCATGTTGGTCGGGTCGGTCATCGCGATAGTCAAGGAAACACGGGGCATGCGACGCTCGTCCTCCGCCTTCAGAACGAACAGCGGGACAATCTTGTACGTCTTGCACAAGTCCTCAGGAAGATAGGTGTAGGCATCAGGGTCGATGATGAAGTTTTCGAGCCTCACATACGGGACCTCGAACTGCATCGAAAGAATCTCAATGAGGCGCTCTTCGGGCATGAAGCCAAGGTCGACCAGGGTGCGTCCCAGGCGTTTGCCCGAGGTTTTCTGCATCTCGAGCGCCTTGTTCAGCTGATCCTCGTTGATATAGCCCTGCTTGAGCAGCATTTCACCAATACGCATCTTGGTGGTGGACTGCATCTGGACACCGAGAATGCTTGTCAGCGTATCTTCGCTCACCATGCCCAAACGCAGGAGAATCTTGCTCAACATCAATCCCGTGCGCTTGTGTTCGGCCATCGCATGAGCGAGCTGGTCTTCGTCCAGGATTCCCTGGCGCAGCAGGAGCTGCCCTAAATTCAATTTTGCACTACTATTCATATATGGGACCAAGCCTGTGCTTTAAGTAAATTCCTCTTCCCTTCCGGCCCGAGGCCAAAAACCCCGGAACCAGCCAAGACCGTTCCAATCCTTGAAACGGTCCCTAGGTGTTCGTTATCATTCAACAATATACTTTTTGTATCTGCAAAAGAAAACAGCAAATTGTACTCTTCACCGCCATTCAGAGCCAAATCCAGTGCCGAAATATTGAAAAAGTCGGCCATTTCGAGGACATCCGGGTCAATCGGGAGCTTTTCCAGGTCGATTTCCATCGAAACGCCGGACGAAAGGGCCAAATGGTTCAATTCCGACGAGAGGCCGTCGCTGATGTCCATGCAGGCATTACAGCCCCCCAGCCGGGCCAGTTCCGCACCAGCGGACTCCTTAATCTTGGGGCAAAGGTGGTATTCCACCAGGCGGGCAAAACGGGAGGCTTCCTCGGGATGGTTCATGAGCAGCCACAACCCGGCGGCGGACTTCCCCAGCGTCCCCGTCACGTAGACGCCGTCACCGGGGCACGCGCCGCTCCGCAAGAGGGGCTTCTCGGACGCCATCTCCCCAAGCAACGTTGTTGAAAATACAGCCGCATCGCCGGCAACCGTATCGCCGCCAATCAGCGCAATACCGCGCTTCGCGAAGCCATCGGCAAGGGCCGCCGAAACGCGGGAACGCATCGGCGCATCCCACGACTTGTTCAGGCAGACCCCCAGCAGGGCCATGCGCGGCACGCCCCCCATCGCCGAAATATCGGACACGTTCGAGACGATATGCTTCTCGACAGCCTGCTCCGGAGTAGACCAGTCCATACGGAAATGCACGTTTTCGACCGACAGGTCTTTCGTGGCGAGCCAACCGTCAAAAATGGCGGCGTCGTCCCCCACCGACAACCACTCCCGGTAACGCGGCGGACGCGCTTCCATCGAGGCCGATTTGTCCAAAATGGACTCGACAAAACGGAACTCACCGAGGGGCGGAAATTTGGCTTTTGGGGATAACATGTGCATAAGTTAGAAATTAAATGAGAATTGGGCAAAAAAAATAAAAAAAGGCAAAAAAATAGAATACTAATTACATAAGAAAATAGTTATCTTTAATGCCGTGGGACACATATTCTTCATAGCACCTTCATCGCCCGGCAGTTTGGAAAAACTCAGCCAGTGGACCTTGCGGTGGTTGCTGGAACGCGACCTCGCCATCGATTCCACGATGTACACGTGCAACAGCATCGAAGACGCCACCAGCCTGCTCGAGTCCGCACTCAACTTCGGCCAGTCCCCCACGCTGATCATCTTCGACCATTCCGACCGTCCCACCGAAAAGAATATCGCCTTCAGCCAGGCGCTCCGCGATGCCATTCCAGAATCCTGGGTTATCGAGTTCGTTCCGGACAACATGCCCGTACAGCAGGATGACGACAACCTGTTCTGGGTGCGCCGCCCGCTCACCGAAGACGAATGGGACGAGACTCTGGACCTGGTTCTTTTGAAAAGTGGATCTCCGCAATGGGCGAAGGTAGAAACCTAACCCCCGTCAAGGTAAAGGGCGTAAGCTATTTCGGCGTGCGTTCGCCCGAGCACGCAATTTCGGACATGCAGCAAATCAAGACCGCGGGATTCAACGCGGTTCTCCACACGTGGAGCGAAGAGGACCTGCAGTACTATTACGGCACCATGAAGGAAATCGTGGACAGGAGCGCCGAGCTCGGCCTCAAGGTCTACGTGAACCCGTGGGGAGTGGGCCGCGTGTTCGGCGGCGAGGCCTATTCAGAACTTACCGCCAGGAACCACGGCATGTGCCAGGTGGCGCTCGACGGCAAGCCCAAGGTGGCCGCCTGCCCGAACCATCCGAAATTCAGGGCGTACATGCACCGCTGGATCGAAACCGTCTGCGCCACGCAAGTCGACACGATATTCTGGGACGAGCCGCACTTCTATTTCGAGAAGGGCGGACTTGCCAACTGGAGCTGCCGCTGCGAGAAATGCCGCACCAAGTTTGCCGCACAGTTCGGCTACGACATGCCCGCAGAGCTCACCGACGATGTGTTGAAGTTCCGCGAAGACAGTCTCATCGACTTCCTGAAAGAGATGACCGAGGACGTGCACGCCCGCGGCAAGCGCAACTGCGTTTGCATGCTCCCGCCGTGGTTCCCCGCAGGTCTTGACGACTGGGGCCGCGTGGCAAGCCTCGAAAGCGTAGACGAAGTGGCCAGCGACCCGTACTGGGAACGTAGCGCCACCGAAGAATGGGTCCGCGAGAAGTATGCGGAAACGGCTCGTAAGCTCGTGGAAGTCGCCGCCAAGTACGGCAAGGCCGTGCAGATGTGGATCAAGGCGTACCAGATAGAAGCCGGCCGCGAAAACGACCTCGCCATCGCCGTCGAAGAAAGCCGCGCCGCCGGTATCGACAACATCTTCGCGTGGAGCTACCGCGGCACCGAGACGCTCAGCTGGCTCAAGAGCGACAACCCAGACGAGGTTGCAAGAATCTTCCGCACGGCCGTCGGAACCTTTTAAATCTCAAAATAAACCGAAGCCCTTCATATGAAAAGTTCCATGTATACCAAGATCATTGCGGCAACGCTTTTATTTACATCGTTCACTTTCGCACAATTTGGCCAGACAGAAAACAATGCTAAACGCACCATAGACAAAACGGACTACTACTATCACTCACACGACGGAATATATTTTTCGACAGGATTCACCTTCGCCTACGAATCCTTAAACAAGCATTACGAAAATAATGGCTGGAGCACCACTGACGTCGAGGACAATTCATTCAAAGGCTGGATACCACCCCTTGTCGAAGTTCGAATAGGCGCTTACTACCTCAACGTCGCCGGTATTTACGGATCATTTGCACTCGGCCTCGGGACAGGCGACATCGAAAGCACCGGCCCCGACAGGGATGATGAAGAAGGATGGAAGGAGAAGGCCTCTGCCACAACCATGAGATGGCATCTTGGCCTAGGGTCTGATTTTTACCCGTTCCAAGACAAGGAAAGCCTGCTTTACGGCCTATTTTTCGGACTTTGCGCAGGCTTTGCATTTGAAGGGGCGGAAATCACCACCGAATACCACTTCCAGAACTCTGACGAGACCTTCCACAACATCTTTGGCCGAATCGAAGCTGGTTACGACTGGTGGTTCTGCACGCGCTGGAGAGTTGGCGCATCGTTCAACTACACCTTCGGCGGATTCATGCACACGGAATCCCCGAATTACGATTACAGCGGTTCAAGAAAAGAGGAGCAAACCACAACAAGCCACACCTTCGGTTTAACGCTAAGAATTGCGCACTAACCAAAAAACAGAGTTCCAACTGAAAAAAAAGGTGAAGCTTTCACGCCCACAAAGGCCTTTACTTTTCTAATAGCCTGGCTTTTTCTTATATATACACGCGCCATATCTACGTTGGAGATACAGAGGACCATTACACAAAGTACAACGATATTTTCAACGGTTCAGGTCTTTACAACGAAATCAGACTCGGCGGATCTATTGCCAACATCGTCTCAGTTTATGCGGTAACTGGATTTGGCTACCATTCCGGCACATTCGAAGAAGAAAAAAAAGAAAGAAAAATTAACAAGGATAAAATCGAACAAAAAGATCTCAATGACGACGACGCCATGGAATTTAGAGTTTTAGTTGGCCTAGGCGCAGAATTTTATCCATTCCAAAGAACGACTAGCCCATTCTACGGCATATTCTTCGGATTAAGTTCAGGCGTCGTAATGGACGTCGTCCGCTATACCTACAACAAGAAGAAGGGCAGACATGCCACCGATACATTAATCGACATGTTTGGCACATTTGAGATCGGAAAAGAATGGTGGATTAGCAGACGATGGAGCTTCGGAACGTCACTCTTCTATAACTTCGGCGCATACAACGAAAAAGATGAAGAAGAACGAGACGCTACATATAAGGATTCCTTTGCGGTCCACAGCATCGGAATCTCGTTCAGGATAACCCATTAAAGAGCGAAGTAATTCTTTATACATTGAATTGAAAAAACAACAAAAAAGCCCTCCCTGCTTTAGGCAGGGAGAGGAGCCGCTAGGGCTTGCTAGGACCACCTTCGTTGGTCCTAGTTAGAGTTCTCGAGGCAACGAACCGAGAATTTGTAGCTCTCAATGTCGTTGCGCAAGTACGCATCCTCAGTGTCGTAGTACAGACTCATGTCGTAGGCGTTGTCGCGACTGCCCTCAGTGGCACTCCAGAAGCTAGCGTTGAGACCCTCATCGCTGAAGCCGCCATCGTACCTTCTGTAACCAGCAGGGAACGCAGAGAAACCGTAGGCGTCCGTACCGTTGCCACTTGTACCATTGTAATCTTTCCAGCCAGTCTGCGACTTGAGCTTCTTGCCTGCAGTACTTTTCCCGCCCACTGCGGTAAACAGTTTGCCCCATTCCGTGCTATCAGGCAAGTGCCATCCTTCAGGACACACGCCACGCACCTTGCCGGAAAGCCCGCAAGTTTTGCCGTAACCGCATTCATCTTCGGACTTGCCAACTGCAGCAACCCAAGTGTAGAGACGACCGTACTTGGAGCAATCACCTTCGTTCTCACCGTTTCCGCCACCACACCAGCTATTTTCAGTTTTATAGTTCAGGTTCTCCGCCATCCAGGTCTGCGAACCGATAGTCACTACCCTGTAGAGTTGGTTATCTCGGGTGTCACAGATTTGTTTTGCAGGATCGTAAGGTTTGGTTCCGCACACCGCTTTATAAAGCATCGTCGTATCTTCGCCACACGCCAGGGTAATTGCACCGTTCAAATCGCTCACAATTTCGCAATTTTTGCCATCACTACCATCAGCTCCGTTGCTCAGCGTAAACGACTTGCCGTCGGTGCAAGTAATCTCTACTCCGCCAGAATCTTCTTCAGCAGTGCAACTGGTACCTGCCACGCCCGTGTCGCCCTTGGCACCCGGGTCACCTTTCAGCGAAGCAATCCATTCTTCCTCGGTTCCCGTGTAGCCGCCAGCTTTGGCGATTTCATAAGCAGAAAGGCCATTATTACCCGTTGCACCGGAATCACCTTTTACGCCCGGGGCGCCCTTGGCACCGTCTTCCCCATTCAAAACCACGCCGACAGAATCGCCGCCGCAGACAATCTTGTAGCCCTTGCCGTTTTTCAGGGCTTTCGCCGTGCAAGAAGACGACTCATTGGAGCCATTTGTTCCATTGATTCCATTTTTTCCATCTTTCCCGTCCTTGCCATCGGCACCGTCTTTTCCGTCTTTGCCCTTCATTGAGGTCCACTTTCTGCTGATGCAGGTGTATGCTGCGGCAGAATCCACAGAATAAACCATCGCCCCTTCGTTATCTGCGGTACACTTGGGCAGGGCATCGCCAGCTTCCACCACCTGCATTCCGACAACCTGGGTTACCTCGGTCACTTCCGTCACTTCGGTGACTTCGTCGCCACAGGCGGTAAAAAGAAGAGCAAAGGCCCCTGCCGCCACTGCGTAGCTCCAAGGCGCAAATTTTGATTTGAGACATTCCGTCTTCGGCGTCAGGATTGCATTTTTATTTTTCATAAAGGCCATAGAGCACCTCTTTCTAATGGATTATGAAAAAAAATCTAATCATTTTTTTTAACAATCGTCCTAAAACCATCTTGAGAATAGCAAAAAAGGCGCCCGAAGCGCCCTTGTTTTATAGATAGATTTAGCCTATGGCTAGTCTTTGAGGCAACGGACGGAGTAGGCGTAGTTCTTAATGTTGTAGTCCAAGGGCGCATTCTCATAGTAGTAGTACAGAGGCATGTAGTAGGCGAAGTCGCCACTGTACTCAGTGGCACTCCAGAAGCCAGCGAGGCCACCCTCATAGCTGAAGTTGCCATTGCCGTTCCTGTTACCAGCAGGGAACGCAGAGAAACCGTAGGCGTCCGTACCGTTGCCACTTGTACCATTGGATTCTTTCCAGCCAGTCTGCGATCTGAGTATCTTGCCAGCAATATCTATTCCTCCCACAGCAGCAAACAGCGTTTTCCATTCCGTGGAATCAGGCAAGTGCCAGCCCGGCGGACAAACACCCTGCACCTTTGCCGGGAGCGCACAGGTCTTGAAGTAGCCACAGTCCTGCGGGTTGTCAGCATCGGTCGCAAGTTTCACCGAGTCAATTGCCGCCGCCCACGTGTAAAGGCGACCGAATCTAGTGCAATCGCCTTCACTTTTAGCGTATCCGCCACCACACCAGCTAATTACTGTTTTATAGTTCAGGTTCTCCGCCATCCAGGTCTGTTCGCCGATTTTGACAGTCTTGTAAGTCAGGCCATCACGGGTGTCCAGCAACTCTCCGTACTCGCAGTTGTCTTCCGTTTCGGTTTTGCAACCTACTTTTGAACTAGACGACTCCGCAGAACTGCTGCTGGAGATTGCTTCGTCCTTGCAGTCCTCGCAATGACGCGAGAAGGAAAGCCGCCATTGCCGCAGTCACTATGTTAGCTCGCAAAGACAACCTAGAGAACAAATTCGACATATTCCTCCTATTATCCGCACTAAATATAACATCTAATGTTTCTGCAATGTAAAAAAGTGCGCATAAACAAAATTTTTCGGCTCATTTTATCCCCTTTATCCGTCTTAAAGATAGGGACACCTTAAATGTCCTCCAAAAACATACCCGCTTGACATATACACGTGAAATAGGTATATTATATGATACAAAGTTTTGCAGACAGAGAAACTGAACTCATTTACAACCAGGAGTTTTCACGACGATTACCCAATTCTATCCAAAAAGTCGCTTTGAGAAAGTTGGTGATGATAGACAACGCAAAATCGCTGAACGATTTACGCATTCCACCAAGCAACCGCTTAGAGCCGCTACATGGCGATAGAGAAGGGCAATATTCTATCCGAATTAACGACCAATGGCGTATTTGCTTTACAATGAACGAAGGACAGTTTTACAACGTTGAAATTGTTGATTACCACTAGGAGTTTTTATGAAAAAATACAT
>JAEEGK010003485.1_pt1 | contig 39103 bp, 34 predicted proteins | sample 8958771 | NCBI WGS metagenome assembly JAEEGK01 (sample SAMN16246547, study PRJNA631951) | gut metagenome | biome: gut microbiome; feature: rumen; material: SC-attached | host: Bos | place: Iran: Karaj | collected 2018-10
CGTGACGATAATCGTAGGACGCGGGTTATCTGCCCCTGCCCCCTTCGGCATGTACAGAAGACCGCTGAGTTTGCCGTTTGCCGCATCAAAAGAAATGCGCGAGACTTTCGTTCCCATCGCGCCTGCATTGAAAACGGACGCCAGAATGCTGCCGATCAGGATCAGCGCGAGCCCGATGCAGATGGCGATCAATGCTCTTTTTTTCATTTCTTTTCCTCCCTCTGTTCGTTTTATTGTTTCCTTCGGAAACTTTACAATTATATTATATACTATACCCTTTTGATTTGCAAGCATTTTATAGGATGTATGTAGTTTATTTACAAATAAACAATCGTTTTTATATTGCGGTACAGAGTGATTTTTGGTATGCTTTGATCGGAACGAATGAAAGGGGCAACATGTGTGAAACTTGAATGGATGGGCGAAAACCGTGAAGTCGTCGAAGCGCTGATCCGCTACTGCAACATTTATGCAGGTGTGTATCGGATCGAGAGAATGTGTTTTCGCGGGATCACGTATTCCTATGCGCAGATACAGGTGCTGGAATATCTCTTGGAAAACGAGGAGCGAAATGAGAACATGTCCTCGATCGCGCAGCGTCTCGGCATCAAGCGGAGCAACTTCACGAAGATCGTCACACGTCTCTGCAAAAAGGGACTGGTCGAAAAGGTCCGGGTGCCCGGCAGCCGCCGGGATCTGAACGTCGTCGTGAACGAGCTCGGTCGGGAGCTGTATGAGGATTACGCAAAGGGCGTTCTGAAACGGCACTTCGAGCCGATGTTCCGCTATCTCGATCAGCTGGATCCTGAATCGCGTGCGCTTGTCCGCGACGCGCTGTTCCGGTCGATGGGAAAACGAGACAGAAATGAAGAATGAAGAACGAATAATGAAGAATGGAGGAGGGTTTTCCTGCGGAAAATCTTCTTATTTTTTTGGATTGCTTACAAGAGATGTGGCTTCAGAGAAGCCGTACGCGGTCAAGTCCCAACCTATTCATACCAAAAACAAATACCACCCGCAAGGGGTTGTTGTCATCATATCGGCAGATGGGACTTCTTCCGGCGGTATCAGACTCGTCTGCTTGTTCTCCGAACTGCGCAGCCGATCTTACCGCCGCAAGCCACCCGCTATTCAATGCCGCACTGCGGCATTGAATACGGCTTCAGAGAAGCCGTACGCGGTCAAGTCCCTTCCATCTATACCAAAAAACAAATACCACCCGCAAGGGGTGGTATTTGTTTTTGGTGCGGCAGATGGGACTTGAACCCATACGCCTGCGCACACGCACCTCAAACGTGCCTGTCTGCCAATTCCAGCACTGCCGCGCATCGTGTATTATACGATGACGAATCAAAAAAGTCAAGACCGAATTTTGGATTTTTTCGGATTCCCGTTCGGCGCTTGCGATCGCCCCGCCGACATGCTATACTGAACCTATGCAGCGTATGGAGATCACGCATCCCTTTCCCCCGTTCTATCGGGCGGATTCGCATATCCTGATTCTCGGCAGCTTTCCCTCGGTCAAATCCCGCGAGCAGCTGTTCTTTTACGGTCACCCGCAAAACCGGTTCTGGCGTGTGCTCGCCGCCGTTTTTGAAGACGAAACGCCCCGCTCGATTCCCGAAAAGCGCGCCTTTTTGGAGCGGCATCGGATCGCGCTTTGGGACAGCATCGGGCGCTGCACGATCGAGGGCAGCTCGGACAGCTCGATCCGCGACGTCGTCCCGAACGATCTTTCCGTGATCCTTTCCGCCGCGCCGATCGCCGCGATCTTCTGCAACGGAAAACAGTCCTTCGATTGCTACTGCCGCTATATTCTCCCCTCCCTGCATCGCGAAGCGTCTGTTCTTCCCTCGACCAGTCCGGCAAACGCCGCGTGGCGATTTGAACGGCTTGTCGATGCGTGGCGCGTGATCCGCACGGTCTGATGCTTGCAATCCGAAAAGATATATTTCGTCATTATCTGCGTTTCTTTACATAATTGTTCTTGCTATTTATCGATTGGATGTTATAATGGTTCCATTGTCTGGATTTTGAAGGGGTAATTTGTATGAACATTACCGTTGTGTGCGACGTGCTCGGGGAAGCGAATAACGGCACGACGATCGCAGCGCTGAACCTGATCCGCGCCATGAAGGAGCGCGGACATACCGTCCGTGTCGTCTGTTCCGATCGGAACCGGAAGGACCTGGACGGTTTTTATATCGTCCCGACGCTCAACCTCGGACCGCTGAACGGATACCTGAAGAAGAACGGCGTTTCAATCGCGCGGCCGGACGCAAAAATCATCAACGAAGCGATCGAAGGCGCGGACGTCGTGCATTTCATGACGCCGTTTTCCCTTTCCCGCAAGGCGATCAAGCTGGCAAAGAAGAAGAACATCCCGCTGACCGCGGGCTTCCACTGCCAGGCGGAGAATTTCACCTCGCATCTGTTTTTGAAGGACTCAAAGATCATCAACCGGCTGTTCTACCATACGGTCTGGGGCATCGCGTATCACAACTGCGCACGGATCCACTACCCCACGCAGTTCATCCGCGACACCTTTGAGCACACGATCCGCCGCGAAACGCCCGGCGTTGTGATCAGCAACGGCGTCAACCGCGCGTTCCATCCGGTCGAGGTCGAGCCCGATCCGAAGTACGACGGCAAGATCGTGATCCAGTTCACCGGGCGGCTCAGCAAGGAAAAGACGCACAAGGTCCTGATCGACGCGGTCGCCATGTCGAAGTACAAAGACCGGATCCAGCTCGTCTTTGCGGGCATCGGACCGCTGCGCGACAAGCTGGAAAAGCGCGGACAGAAGCTTCCGAATCCGCCGGAGTTCCGCTTCTTCTCGCGGGAGGACCTTGTGAAACAGCTCAATCGCGCATATCTGTACGTCCATCCCGCCGAGATCGAGATCGAGGCGATCGCCTGTCTCGAAGCCATCGCCTGCGGGCTCGTTCCGGTCATTGCAAACTCGCCCCGCAGCGCGACGCGCTACTTTGCCCTCGACGAGCGGAACCTCTTCCACAACAAGGACGCAAAGGACCTCGCAAAGCGCATCGACTACTGGATCGAGCATCCCGAGGAAAAGAAGGCGCTTGCCGAGCGCTATAAAGGCTTTGTGGAACAGCACGAATACGAACACTGCATGGACCGGATGGCGGAAATGCTGTCCGACGCGGTAAAGGAGCATCAGCATGAGCAAGATCCATGAACCGAAGCGCGTCATCTATTACCGTGACGCCGAAAACGAAGACTACGCCGGGACCAACATCAACACCAAAGCGGTCGGCGCGGATTTCCCGTTCGCTCCGATCGGCGTGATCTGGAAATTCCTTGCGTTTATCGCGTACTATGTGATCGCGATCCCGCTCGTGTTCTTCTACTGCTACGTCGTCTGCGGCTTCCGTGTGAAAAACCGCAAGGCGATCAAAAAGATCCGCAAAGGCGGCTTCTTCCTTTATGCGAACCACTCGCACTTTACCGACGCGTTCCTGGCGCCGATCGTGGCGTTCCCGAAGCGCGCGTACGTCATCGTCGGACCCGATACCGTCTCCATCAAAGGGCTGCGGAGCTTTGTGCAGATGGTCGGCGCGATCCCGATCCCGCAGGGGCTTCGGGGCATGGCGTCGTTCCTGGACGCGATCCGGCTCCGTACGGAGGAGAACTGCTGCATCAGCGTGTTCCCCGAGTCGCACATCTGGAACTACTGCACGTTCCTGCGCCCGATGAAAAGCGGCTCGTTCCGCTACCCCATCCACCTCGGTGTACCGAGCGTTGCTGTTGCAGTCACGTACCAGCAGCGTAAGCTCTCTTTCATCAAGCAGCCGAAGCGCACGGTGTATATCTCCGATCCGTTCTTCCCGGATGAAACGCTTTCCCCCAAAGAAGCGCAGCACAAGCTGCAGAACGAGGTAGAGACGTTTTTGAGGGACAAGCTCGAAACTTACTCCACCTACAAATACTTCGACTACCGCAAGGCGGACGAAACCGAGAACGCGTGACCCGCGTTCTTTTTTTGCGCCGAAATCGTTGCGTTTTGCCGGTCTGTTGAGTATAATGTGAGTATCAATATGGGGAGGTGTGGGCATGGTCACCAAAAAGCCGTTCGGTGTGACAAAGGACGGAACGGACATCACGGCATACACGATCACAAACGGTCGCGGGATCGCCGTGACCGTGCTCGATTACGGTGCGACGCTGCAGTCGGTCGTGCTGCCGCACAAAGGCGAGCGCGTCGACGTCGTGCTCGGATACGATACGATCGAAGAATACGAGAATAACGACGGTTACCTCGGCGCGTCGATCGGACGGTTTGCCGGACGGATCCCCGATTCGCTTCTGCGTATCGGGGATCAGACATTTCCCGTGACGCCCAACGAAGGCAAGAACCAGCTGCACGGCGGCAGGATCGGATTTGACAAGAGCGTCTGGCAAGCCCGAACGCCTGATCGGAAAACTGTGCAGTTTGATTTGGCGTCTCCGGACGGCGATGAAGGCTTTCCGGGATTTTTGAAGACTTCGGTTGCATACCGTCTGTTTGCCGATACGCTCGAAATTCTCACTTGGGCGCGGACCGACCGCGTGACCGCATGGAACCCGACGAATCATGCTTATTGGAACCTGAACGGACACGACGCCGGCGACGCGCGGAAGCATCTACTCGAGATCCCCGCGGATCGTTATGTACCGGTCGGTCCCGATATGATTCCGACGGGCGGCGAAGCGGACGTCGACGGCACGCGATTTGATTTCCGAACGCTTCGGGAAATCGGCGAGTCCTATGACAACAGCTTCGTTCTTTCCGGAAGTCCGATATGCCTCTGGGGCAACCGGGGAATCGGCATGGAGATCACAACGAGCTGCAGCGCTGTGCAGTTTTACAATGCAAAGTTTCTCGGCGAACGCTGCGGCAAAGGCGGCGCGCAGTACGGTCCGTTCGGTGCGGTCTGTTTGGAAACACAAGGTCGGCAAGCTCTGCGCAATCAATCGATCGCGCAGGAGAACATCATCTCGACCGATTTGTTCCTTTATCCTCGCTGCACAAAGTTTACGTTCATCAATAAGGAGAATTGAGTATGGAATCCATCGAAAACATGCAAAAAGAATTTGAAGCGGCTTTCGGTCACGCGCCGAAGCGCGCGTTCACGTCCTGCGGTCGATCGGAGCTTGTCGGAAATCATACCGATCATCAGCACGGTCTGGTGCTTGCCTGCGGCGTGAATCTGTCCGCCGTTGCACTTGCGGCGCCGAGCGACCGGAACGAAGTGCGGCTGATCTCGAAGGGCTTCCCCGCCTGCTCCGTCATGCTTGATGCGCTCGAGCCCGATCCGAACGAATACGGCACGACGACGGCGCTTTTGCGCGGGGTTTTGAGCGGGATCGTGCAGCGCGGCGCAAACCCGTTCGGGCTCGATATCTACGTCGTATCGAATGTGCTTTCGGGAAGCGGCTTAAGCTCCTCCGCCGCGATCGAAGTGCTGCTTGCCGGCGTTATGGAAGGCTTCTATCTTGACGGCGATCTTGACGAGATCGCGCTTGCCGTGATCGGACAGCGCGCCGAAAACGTGTATTTCGGCAAGCCCTCCGGGCTGCTGGATCAGATGGCGTGCGCTTTGGGCGGCATCCAGTTCTTTGATTTTTCCGATCCCGCCGTGCCGATCGCGGAGCGGATCGACTTCGATTTTGCCAAAAGCGGTCACGCGCTCGTCATCATCGATTCGGGCGCGGATCACGCGGATCTCACCGACTGCTATGCCGCGATCACGCGCGAGCTTTCGGCGCTCGACGGATTCTTCGGCGCGACGGCGCTGCGGGACGTCTCCGAGGACGATTTCTACGCCGCGATTCCGGTCCTTCGCCGGATGTTCGGCGATCGCGCGGTGCTGCGCGCGATGCACGTTTTTGACGAAAACAAGCGCGTCCTTGAAGCGAGAGCCGCGCTGAAAGGGAACGACTTCCCCGCCTTCCTTGCCGCACTGAACGCGTCCGGCGAATCATCCTACACGATGCTGCAGAACGTGATCGCCGAAGGTCACGAAAACGCGCAGGCGGTCGCCTTTACGATCTGCTACGCGAAAAAGCTGCTGCGCGGACGCGGCGCGGTGCGCGTGCACGGCGGCGGGTTTGCCGGAACGGTCCTTGCGATCGTGCCGAACGACATGCTCGACGAGTTCTGCGCAGGCATGGACCGCGTACTCAGACCGGGCGCATGCCATCCGCTTTCGGTGCGCAGACGCGGCGTCTATGAACTGCATTTTGAGGGCTGACCGATGAACCGGAAACGCTTTTGGATCGCGCTGTTCGTATTCAGTCTGATCGGACAGGTCGCATGGGTCGTTGAAAACATGTATTTCAACGTCTTTATCTACAACATGTTCCGCGCCACGCCGGATCAGATCGCGCTGATGGTGCAGGCAAGCGCCGTCGCCGCGACGCTGACGACGCTGTTCATCGGCGCGCTGTCCGATCGGCTCGGCAAACGCAAAGCGTTTATTACGATCGGCTACATCCTCTGGGGCGTGTCGATCCTGTGCTTCGCGTTTCTGCGCGTCGACTGGATCCGCGCGCTCTTGCCCGACGCGGCGCAGGACTGCGCCGACGCCGTCGCCAAGGCGAATCTGATCGGGGTCACGCTCGTCATCGTCTTTGACTGTATCATGACGTTCTTCGGCTCGACCGCAAACGACGCGTGCTTCAACGCGTGGCTGACCGACAGCACCGACGAAACAAACCGCGGAAAAGCGGAGGGCATCAGCGCCATGATGCCGCTTGTGGCGATCCTGGTCGTGTTCGGCGGAACGATGTGGACAAAGAAGGACGATCCGACGCACTGGACGATCCTGTACCTGATCATCGGCGGCATCGTGCTTGTCGCCGGCGTGCTCGGCTTCTTTCTGCTCGATGAAACCGCAGAACCCGACCGGCAGACGACGGGGTACTTTGAAACGCTGTTCTACGGCTTCCGTCCGCGCGTCATCCGTTCGCATCCCGATCTGTATCTGTCGCTGATCGGATTCACGATTTTCGGCATTTCGATCCAGGTCTTTATGCCGTATCTGATCCTCTATTATCAGGTCGCGCTGGGACTTGACAACTATGTGCTGATCATGGCGCCCGCCATCGTGCTTGCCGCCGTCGCTACCGCGTTCTACGGCCGCGTTTACGACAGGATCGGGTACGGGCGTTCGCTGATCCCCGCGCTCTGCGTGCTGCTGCTCGGCTATACGTTCCTGTTCCTGTTTCGCAATACCGCGCTCGTGTTTATCGGCTCGCTGCTGATGATGTGCGGATATCTCTGCGGCATGGCGGTCTACGGCGCGCGCGTCCGCGACTGTACGCCGGTCGGCATGGCGGGACGCTTCCAGGGGCTGCGCATCATCGCGCAGGTGCTGATCCCCGGCGTGATCGGTCCGTGGATCGGCAGGCTCGTCCTGCGCAGCGCGGAGACCGTTCTGAACGAGGATCATACGGTCTCGTTCATTCCGAACGCAAACATCTTCCTGTGGGCGGGCGTTGTTCTGCTGCCGATCGCCGCCGTCATCGCGATCGAGCGCATACGCGCCGGAAAGGAGCGGCAGCGCGTTTGACGCGTATCCGCAGCACAGACAACAAGCCATCACGGCGTGCGAGACTTTGCCGAACGTACGGCAAGCTCTCCGCGCCGTTTTACGGTTTCGCACATTTTCTGTCTGCACAGCACGAATGCGGCTGCAATCAAAAAAGAGACTGTTCGCACGGAACAGTCCCTGTTTGTATTCTTCCGATCAGCCGCAGCGCAGCCAGGAGAACAGCGAATGCGTTTCCTGCTCCTTCTGCGGAACGGCGGACACGATCACGGAGCAGGTTGCTTCGACGCCGCCGTCGGAACTGCAGATGCGGATCTCCGCCGTTCCCGGGTATAATCCCTTGATCACGCCGTCGTACCCGACCTTAACAATGCTCGGATCTGAGCTCACAAAACGCAGATTCTCTGCCGCCTCTTCCGGGTCGACCGTGACATGCAGGGTGTAGTAATCGCCGACGTACACCTCGACGATCGATTCCTCGACGGAAATGCTCTTCGGCGCTTCATAAACGATCAGCGGCGTCGGATCGGGCTCGGGCGTGCCCGCTGCCGGGATCACACGGCTGTCAAGGACCTCGCCGCATTCCGTACAGGTCAGGATCTCCTCTCCCGTCGTGTCCGGTCCGGGTTCCTTTGCAACGGTCCACTCCCCGGGGGTGTGTCCCTTTGCGGGGATCACCGCCGAATAGGAATCGCCGCACAGCTCGCAGGTGTAATACGCATGCCCTTCCTGGGTACAGGTCGCGGATTCGCCCTCCTGACGGTATCTGTGCGCCGGAAGGGTATAATCGTCGCGATAGCTGTATCCGCAGGTCGTGCAGGTATAGGTCGTGTAGCCCCATTCGGTGCAGGCGGGCAGGGTCACCTCGGCGGTATAGCTCGGATTCTCGCACGGTTCCGGATGCTTCGGGATCGCCGTGTCGTGATAGGTGAAATCAAAGTGCTTAATATCGTTATGCGTCAGATAGCAGTCGTTCGCGCAGTTTTCCCCGATGAGCGGCTCGCAGTAAGCGCGGCGGGAATCGGTGACCTCGAAGAAGCGGATCTCGGCGTCGATAACGGATTCCCGCACGGCAAGGAATTTGCCGTTGTATTTGCGCGGGAGCTTGAACATGCCGACAACGCCGCCGTTGTGCGCATAGCCGTAGATGTTCGCATATCCGCGCGTAAAGACGCTGCATCTGCAGATTTCCCCGTATCCGCAGGCGTACACACCGCCGAGAAATTCCTCGCACATGAGACTTTCGTTGACGTCGACAAATTCGAGCTCGGCTTCCACGGCGCAGTCTTTCACTTCACCGGTCTTCAGATATCCGATCATGCCGCCGACGCCTGCGTCCTTTGAAGAAACCGTCAGCGATCCGCGCATCGAAACGGTGCAGTCGCTGACCGTTGTGTTTTCCGCGTAGCCCGCGATCGCGCCGATAAAGCAGCACCGATCCGTTTCGATCGTGATCTTGGTGTTCAAAAGACGCAGATTTTTGATCTCCGCGTCGATCGCGATCGAGAATAATCCCGCAAACACGCTGTCGTAGTCGAGCCGATTGCCGTCCGTCGTAACCGCCGTCTGCTCGGAGGTCTCGATCACGGACAGATTGCCAATCGTGTGTCCCGCGCCGTCAAACACGCCGGAAAACGGGATCGGCGTCCACGGATCCCCCTGCATATCGATATCCGCCGTCAGAACATAGCTTCCGCCCGGATTGTCCGCGATCCGCATCAGATCCTCACGCGTTGCGACGCCGACCGGGTTGGGCTTGGTCTCCGTCAAGGGAAACGTCATCCCCAGCATCAGCAAGGCAACCATGATTGCGCAGATCCTCTTCATCATTGCTTTCTCCTTATATTAAACCGTTCAAATCGATCATATATACATCATTTAATGTATTATAGCATGGATTCGGCGTTTGGCAAACGTGTAAATGAAAATGATCTGTGAATAAAAAACAAGGACCGCGATGCGGTCCCCATTTTTATATCAAGTCGATCAGTTGAGAGCGTCCTTGAGCGCCTTGCCTGCCTTGAAAGAAGCGGACTTGGTCGCAGCGATCTCGATCTCCTTTCCGGTTGCCGGGTTGTGGCCCTTGCGCGCCGGACGGGTCTTTGCTTCGAATGCGCCGAAGCCGACGATGGAAACCTTCTCGTCCGCCTTGAGTGCGTCGACGATGGTGGAAACGACCGCGTTGATCGCCTTCTCTGCGTCCTTCTTGGACAGCTCAGCCTTCTCTGCAACTGCAGCGATAAGTTCAGTCTTGTTCATGATTATTCCTCCAAATAATAGTTTTCAAAAGTGTTGATGCCCTTAACGAGCAGTGCCTATTTTACCAATCAAATCCGTATTCGTCAAGACCCAAATTGTCCTTTTTATTCGGAAAAACGGGATTTTTTTGCCTTTTCCCAGTACTTGTTCTGTTCGGACAGCGGAAGATCCGCCAGGTTTTTGCCGTCCGCCGCCGCAAGCGCCTCCATCTGTCCGAACCGTTCGATGAATTTATCTGTCGCATCGTGAAGCAGCTGCTCGCTGTCAAGCCCCAGAAGCCGGACCACGTTGACGATTGCAAACAGCAGATCCCCCGCCTCCTCGGAGACGTCGCCTTCGCCGCGCATCGCCGCCTTCAGCTCGTCGAGCTCCTCGTACACCTTCGGCATGGCTTCGTCCGCATCGTTCCAGTCGAAGCCGACCTTCCTTGCGCGCTTCTGTACCTTGCTGCTTCGCATCAGCGCCGGAAAGCGCTTCGGCACCGCACAGAGGACCTCCTTCTGCGTCTTTTGGTTCTTTTCCTTCTGCTTGAGCTCGTCCCACCGCTTCAGCACGTCCGCGCTCGATTCCGCCTTCTCTGTGCCGAATACATGCGGATGGCGGTAGACCATCTTCTTCACGATGCCGTCGGCAACGTCGTTCTCGTTGAACCGTCCCTGCTCGTCGGCGATCGTCGCATGAAACACGACGTCCATCAGCACATCGCCGAGTTCCTCGACGATATGCGCGTCGTCCTGCTCGTCGATCGCGTCGTTCAGCTCGTAGCATTCCTCGATGAGATCGCTTTTCAGGCTCTCGTGCGTCTGCTCGCGGTCCCAGGGGCATCCGCCCGGCGCGCGCAGCCGCCGCATGACGGCGACGAGATCGTAATACCCGTAGCGCGTGCGCTGCTCAAACGACGCAGGCTTGACATACAGCACCGAGCCCGCGAACAAAGTACGCCGCCTGTCAAGCTCCGAAAGCGGGAACGTGCGGAACGCATAATGCCCGTCCGGCTGCATGGTCGCAAGCGTCACAGGCCAGTCGTCCGGATAGATCTCGGAAAGCGCAAGCTTGACCTCGCCCGCGATGATCGGGCTGTCCAGCTCCTGAATGAGCAGCGGTTCGGAAGGGTCGACTCGCTTCGGAAGCGTGCGCGCCGTATAGACCTGCGCGTCCTGCACCGCGGGAAACGCCGCCTTTGCGTACGATACGCCCGGCAGCACCTCGACGCGGAAGCCCTTGCGCTTTGCCGCGCGCTCGATCGCGGGAAGCTGCGCAAAACAGCCGTCGCCCATCACGGCATAGACGCAGTCCCCGCCCGAAACGAGACGTTCCGCAACGGCGTCGTTCAGCGCGTCGAAGTCCTCCGCGCGTTCATAGAGATCGTCCATCGACACAAAGGCAAGTCCGGCGTCCGTGACCGGCTTTGCCGAAGGGTGCTCCGCCGTCTGCAGATACAGCGTTTCGGCATGCAGAACGGTCTCCCACGCGGCGCGCGTCAGCGTCTTGGGCGTGGAAAGCGGTGCGATCGTGACGGTTTTCATATTATCTCCTTGCAAAGCGGGCAAGCTTTCTGCCGCCCGGAATATAGTTGAGCTCCTCTTTTGTAAACATGCCGAAGCGCACCGTCAGCATGACGTACACAACGATCGCCGCGCCGATTGCCGCAATCGTCGGGATCATCGTTAGTCTGCCGGACGCAAACAGCGGGATCTTCATGAGCAGCATATGTAAGGCCCATGCAATGCAGCCCATGATCGCAGAAACGAACACCGGCTTGATGAAGGTGTCGAGCACGTTGAGCTTTGCGCCGGTGACCTTTAGAAGCGCTGCGGTATCGAGAATGCCCGCGACGCCGTAGCAGGCGAGATTCGACAGCACCGCGCCGAGAATGTTGATCTTCGGCATCGGGATGCAGATCAGATTGACCGCGATCTTGAGCAGGCCGCCGATCAGCAAAAACCACATTGGAAGGCGGTGCCTGCCCGCGCCCTGCAGCGCACCGGTCGCCGTCTGTACCAGCGAAATGAAGATGACCGTAAACGCCGCAACGTGCATCAGCGGCACGGCGATGCTGTACGCTTCGGGCGTGATCCGCGCATACAGCAGCTTGATGATCGGTCCCGCAAGCACCGAAAGACCGACCGCGCACGGCATGCCGATCGCCATGGAGATTTTGAGGCTCAGCAGCGAAAGATTCTGTACGCCGGACCGGTCCTGTCTGACGCGCGCGGCGGAGATCGCGGGCACGATCGACATGGCTATGCCGACGGTCAGCGTTGCGGGAAGGTTGATGATGGAGCGGACATAGGTGCAGAGCGCCTGGTAATTCAGGTCGGCAAAGGTGAAATCGGGCTCGAGCACCGTTGTATACGGAGCGCCGATCCCCTCCAGAAGCCGCGTGATCATCACGGAATCGAGGAAGTTTGCGATCGGCAGAATCGACGCGCCGAGCGTGATCGGGATCGCGATCATGAGCATCGGTCCGATCACACGTTCACGCGGGTTCGGATCATCGATCAGCGCGGGGTATTGTTTTTTGGTCCGCGCATAAAAGATCATCATCACGATAAGCGCGAGGATCTCGGAGATCGTAACGCCGAGCAGCAGTCCCGCCGCGCCCGCGGCGCTGCTGAAATCGGTGCCTTCATATCGTTTATACAGATATCCCGCAATCAGAAGCCCGAATATGAACTTAAAAACCTGTTCGGCAAACTGCGAAACACTCGTTCCGGTCATGCGCTGCAGCCCCTGCAGATAGCCGCGGTACGCACACAGCAGGGAAACGAACAGCAGTGCCGGCGCAAGCGCCATCATCGAATATTTCGCGCCTTCTCCGCCGTTCAGCACCGTTCCGCCGAGCCAGCCAGCGCCGAAGAACATCAGCGCCGAAGTGGTCGCGCCGATCAAAAGGAGCAGCAAAAGCGAACGCCGGAAAACGCGCCGCGCGCCGTCGTGGTTGCCGACCGCCGCGCGCTCCGCGACCATGCGCGAGATCGCCGTCGGAATGCCTGAGCTTGAAATGATCAGCAGCCATGAGTACGTCGGATAGATGAGCTCATAGTATTTCATGCCGGGCTCGCCGACGATGCGCACCGCAAAGATGCGGAACAGCACGCCGATCAGCTTGCAGATCAGTCCCGCTGCCGCAAGGATCGCGGCACCCTTGACAAATGAGGTTTTTTGATTGGATTCCATGCGATCAGTATAGCAGATGCGGCTCCTTTTTTCAAGTGGAGAGTAACGCGGTGAGGATCCCCACGTTTTCCGCATAGAGCGAAGGCAGATCGGCGATCGGCAGCGGATTCTCCCCTCTACCCGCTTCGACCGTAAACGCGTTGGCGCGCAGCGCTTCGATCATCCAGTCCTTATAACCCGCAAAACTGCTTCCGTACGGCACTTCTGCCGCCGTATACCCGGACACGGCGGCAAACCGCTCCGCAAGCGCGCTGGAGCCCTGCGGCGCAAAGCCCCGGTATTCCCAATAGATCTCGCCGCCCTGCGTGTGATAGGCGATCGCGCGGTCGTATCGCTCACGCAGCGTCAGATCGTACATCGCGCGGTCCTCCGGCGCCTCCAAAGGACGCGTGCCGACGTAATCGCGCGGTCCGGGACGCGTATACCCCGCCGCAAACTTGATCGCGCGGGCGTTCTCCCATCCCGCCGGATAGCCGAGGTTCAGATCGACGCCCGAAATGTTCGCCTTCCAGCCGGACGGAAACGGGATCTCGGGATAAAACGCCGACAGCGCTTTTGCGCTCTCATAAAAGCTGTCGCCCTCGGACAGCGCGCCGGTGACCAGATCGACGCCGTCCGGATTGACCAGCGGCACGAGCGTCAGCGTCGATCCATTATACAGTGATCGGGCAAAAGCGCCGCCGATCATGCCGTTTTCGGCAAACGCCTGCGCGTACCGTTCCAGAAACCGCAGCACAAGCGGCGTTGTGATCCATTCGTTTGCGTGATGCGCGGCGTTGACGCCGACGCGCAGCGGACCGGCGCCGATGCGGACCGCATCGATTTTGCGTCCCGCAACGCTTCTGCCGATCGAAAACTTCGCAAGAAACGGATATCGAAGCAAAAGGCCCTCGAGCACGCACGCGGTCAGGAACGCGGAATACGGAAGCTCCGTGAACACGACGTCGAAGCCGAACGGAACGACGATCGTTTCTCCGGGACGAAATGCCGCCGACGGGTTTGCGGTCCGGATGCGCGAGGACTCGGTCCCGAACCGTTCCGCAAGCGTTTCGGGCGTATCGCCCTCGCCGAGCACGGCAAACGTCGAACCGACAAGATACGGATACAGCGCAGCCCAAGTGAGCCGGTCCGTGGCGCCGTCCGCGCGGATCCCGGAACGGTCCTGCAGCCGCACAAGCGCGCGCTCGGTGCGCCGACCGAAGATCCCGTCAAGCTCTCCCGGCTCCTCGCCTGCGCGCAAAAGCGCGGTCTGCAGGTATTGTACATATAGCCCCGTATCGCCGAACCGCAGTGTTTGCATGAAAATCCCTCCGCCGTTTTTTGCAATTCTATGCGCGGCATGCGAGATATAAGACGTTAAACAGAGATTCTTCAGCTTCGCAGTTTCTCAGTGACTACCCCTCAGTCACCTCTCGGTGACAGCTCCCCTGACAAGGGGCGCAAAAATTTCCTGTGATGCAAAAAAGCTCTCCTGCTCTGTCATCCTGAGCGAAGCGAAGGATCTTTGATTCTTCGTCACTGCGTTCCTCAGAATGACACAGATTATACGCAAAAAGCCCGCTCACGGCGGAGCGGGCTTTGGATGTTATTTGATTATTCTTCGATTTCTGTTTCTTCCGTTTTGGCGTTCTTCTTGCTCATGCCGCCGAGGATCAGGTTCGTGAGGATGCCGAGGATCAGCGCGCATGCAACTTCTGTCAGCTCGATTGCTCCGAACTTGACCGCGAGACCGCCGACGCCCGCGATGAGAATGACGGAAACGACGAACAGGTTGCGGTTGTTGTTGAGGTCGACTTTCTGGATCATCTTGAGACCGGAAACCGCGATGAAGCCGTACAGAGCGATGCAGACGCCGCCCATGACGCATGCCGGAATCGTTGCGAGGAACGTTGCGAACGGTCCGACGAAGCTGATGACGATCGCCATGATCGCCGTGCAGAGAATGGTCACAACGGACGCGTTGCCGGAGATTGCGACGCAGCCGATGGATTCACCGTAAGTGGTGTTCGGGCAGCCGCCGAAGATTGCGCCGGCAAAGGAGCCGATGCCGTCGCCGAGAAGCGTACGGTGCAGACCCGGGTCCTTCGTGAGGTCCGTACCGATGATGGAAGACAGATTCTTGTGGTCCGCAATATGCTCCGCAAAGACGACGAACGCAACGGGAACGTATGCGACTGCGATGGTTGCAATGTATTCCGGCGTGATGTCACTGATGCCCTTGAACGCCTTCAAGAAGGTGAAATCCGGAACCCAGGTGATGTTCTCGAACAGTGCAAAGTTGATGACCTTCAGCGCGTCGTTTCCGGTCGCATTGCCGATGACCGTGAAGATCGCGGCAACCGCATAACCTGCGACGATGCCGATGACGAACGGGATCATTTTCAGCATCTTCTTGCCGTAGACCGAGCAGAGCATGGTGACCGCCAGTGTGACAAGACCGCAGGCGAGGCAGACATAAGTGGAAGCCGTGGAGCTTGCGCCGGAAAGATCGCCGACCGCGTTTCCCGCGAGTGAAAGACCGATGATCGCAACGGTCGGTCCGATGACAACTGCGGGCATGATCTTGTTGATCCACTTGACACCCGCAAACTTGACTGCGATCGCGATGATCACATAAACAAGACCCGCAAAGCATGCGCCGATGATGAGACCGAGATAGCCAAGCTCAACATTGGAAACAGCGCCCGCAAACGCCGCAAACATGGAACCCAGGAACGCGAAGGAGCTTCCGAGGAAGACCGGGCTGCGGAACTTTGTGAAGAGAAGATAGACGAGCGTGCCGACGCCTGCGCCGAACAGCGCCGCCGTCTGGCTCATGCCGTTGCCGACGATCGCCGGGACCGCGATGGTCGCCGCCATGATCGCGAGCAGCTGCTGCAATGCAAAGAGCAGCGTCTGACCGAATTTCGGTTTGTCCTTGATGTTGTAGACCAGATTCATAATGTACCTCCCTGTGTCCTTTTATTATGATGTGTCTATTGAGAAGCCTTTCGGCTGTTCTCCGTGTCAGTTGTCGTTTCTGTACAGCGCGATCTCGTTTCTGCCGTCGATCTCGCTGACACGAACGCTCACAAATTCGCTTCGCGCGGTCGGCACGTTCTTGCCGACGAAGTTTGCGGCGATCGGAAGCTCGCGGTGTCCGCGGTCGACGATGACGCACAGCCGGATCGCGGCGGGTCTGCCGAGCCGGATGATCGCCTCCATCGCGGCGCGCGCGGTCCTGCCCGTGTAGATCACGTCGTCCACAAGGATCATGACCTTGCCGTTGACGTCGAACGGGACGTCCGTTCCGTGGACCTGCGGCGTCGGGAAAAGCTCTTTTAGGTCGTCGCGGTACAGCGTGATGTCCAGCGCGCCGAGATGCACGCGGATGTCCGAGAAGCGCTCGATGTTCGCCTTAATCCGTTCGGCAAGCGGAACGCCGCGGCGACGGATCCCGACGAGATACAGCTCCTCCGCGCCCTCGTTCTTTTCGATGATCTCGTGGGACAGACGCATCAGCATGCGTTCCATCGTCTTTTCGTCGACCAGGATGTGCTCGTTCATCGCGTCCTCCCTTCTATGAAAAAAGTCCTGCCGGACGTGCGGCAGGACAGAACAGACCTGTTTTGTATGGCTGCGACCTTGCCGGCATCTCGTACCGAATTAAAGGATCCTCTTCAATTTTTGACATCATACCACACGATGTTGCATTTGTAAAGATGTTTCTGCATATATTTTGCGATTGATGTTTTTTGCGACTTTGGCTTTTTGCCTTGCGGAAACGAACGATCCATGGTAAAATATGATATCTATGGAGGTATGGAATGCCATATTTTACGCACGGAGAAACCAAGAATAAGCTGATCCTGCTGTACATCGCTGCCCGCGCGGACGCGATCCCCACGCGCGCGCAGCTCTACCGCACCGCGATCCTCAATTCCGAAATGGAGTACTTCGCCTTTGAGGAAGCGCTCGGCGCGCTTTTGGAGGATGGACTTCTGACCGAGGTCCCCAAGGCGTTCGGCGACTGCCTCGGTGTGACCGATTCGGGACGGGAAGCGCTTCAGATGTTCGGGAAGAGCATTCCGCAGGACGAACGCAGGAAACTCGACGAATACCTTTCGGCGCACAAAAACGATTTCCGTCGCGAGACGCAGGTTTCGAGCCGCATCGAAAAGACCGATTCCGGCGTGACGCTTCATCTGCTCCTCTCCGAAGCGGACCGTGTGATCCTGTCCGTTTCGCTCGCCGCGGCAAGCGAGGAGCAGGCGATGGCGCTGCGAAGCCGCTGGGAGGCGGGCAGCGAGCCGATCTTCAATTATATCTGGGATACACTGTCAAAGGAACCGCACCGATAAAAATGATGGACCTTACAAACCTGAACCCGCCGCAGCGCGAAGCCGTGACGACCACGGAAGGACCGCTTCTGATCCTTGCCGGCGCAGGCAGCGGAAAGACGCGCGTGCTGACGCACCGCATTGCATATTTAATAGAAGAAAAGGGCGTTTCGCCGTACCGTATCCTTGCGCTGACCTTCACGAACAAAGCCGCGAAGGAGATGCGCGAGCGTGTCGACGCGCTCGTTGAGGCCGATGCAAAGGCGATCTGGGTCGCGACGTTCCACGGCTTTTGCGCGCGGCTTCTTTCGATGGAGATCGACCGGCTCGGCTACGGCAAAGCCTTCATCATCTATGACGAGCAGGACCAGCAGTCGCTGATCGGGCATATCATCAAGGATATGAACCTGAACGACAAGGTCTTTACAAAGCGCATGCTCGCCGGGATCTTCTCGAATGCCAAAAACCATTCCCTCTCCCCGCTCGCCTTTTTGCGCGAGACCGGACAGCCCGTACAGATCCTCGAAGCGTTCAAGCTCTATGAAAAGCGTCTGAAGGACGCCAACGCGCTCGACTTCGACGATCTGCTGCTGTGCACGATCCGTCTCTTTGAGGAAAACCCGGACGTGCTCGAAAAGTGGCAGGAACGGTTCCGCTACATCCTGGTCGACGAGTACCAGGACACGAATCTTGCGCAGTATCACATCGTGAATCTGCTTGCAAAAAAGCACAGAAACCTCTGCGTGGTCGGCGACGACGACCAGAGCATCTATGCCTGGCGCGGCGCGGACATCCGCAACATTCTGGAGTTCGAGAAGGATTTCGAGGGCTGCAGGGTCATCCGGCTCGAACAGAACTACCGCTCGACCGAGAAGATCCTCGACGCGGCGAACGCGGTCATCCGCAACAACCGGGGACGCAAGGAAAAGAAGCTTTGGACCGCCGATAAGGGCGGCGCGCCGATCGACGTGCACGAGGCGAACGACGAGCGTGACGAGGCGTACTATATCTGCTCGCGCATCGCATCCGGCGCCAGAAGCGGCGCGCGCTATGACGATTACGCGATCCTCTACCGTACGCACGCGCAAAGCCGCGTTCTGGAAATGATGCTGAAAAGCTTTCTGATCCCCTACCGCGTCTACGGCGGCGTGTCGTTCTTCTCGCGCGCGGAGGTCAAGGACATTCTCGCATACCTGCGGCTCATTCTGAACCCCGCGGACGACGAAGCGTTTCTGCGCGCGGTCAATACCCCGTCGCGCGGCATCGGTCCGCAGAGCATTACGGTCCTCGGCGAAAGCGCGCGCAGGCGCGGCATTCCGCTGATGAGCGCCGTGATCGTGCCGGACGACGTTCCGAGCCGCACCGCGGCGAAGTTTACGCCGTTTCTGAACCTGTTCCAGAAGCTCTATGAGCTTTTGGACACCATGCCGCTTGCGGATTTTGCAAGAGAGCTTTTGGAGCGGATCGGCTACGACGCGTACCTTCGGGATGACAAAAAGGAGAATTACGAAGCCCGCGCCGAGGTCGTCGAGGAGCTTTTGGGCTACATCGAGGAATTTGAAAAGAGCTATACCGAGCCCGACGGAAACGTGCTGCAAGCGTTTTTGACCAACGTCGCGCTGTTCTCGCAGGCGGACAACGTGGACGAAACGAACGGCTGCGTGAACCTGATGACGCTGCACGCGGCGAAGGGACTGGAGTTTCCGAACGTCTTTCTCTGCGGCATGGAAGAGGGGCTCTTCCCCTCCTCGCAGTCGTCCTATGATGACGACAAGCTCGAAGAGGAGCGCCGGCTTTGCTACGTCGGCGTGACCCGCGCAAAGAAGCGGCTCTTCCTTTCCTACGCAAAGGAGCGCATGCTTTACGGGCGAACGGAGCCCGCGCTGCCCTCGCGGTTTCTGACCGAAATGGGCGATACGATCGAGCTTCCCGGAAGCGCTCCGCAAAGGCGTCCGGCGCCGGAACGCCGGTGGGACAGCGGCTCCGTCTCTTCGTTCTTTTCCGCGCCGATCGCGAAAAAGCCGCAGACGCCGGTGAAGATCGACGTCGGGACCAAGCCGGAACCGCCGAAGAAAGCCGCGAATTTCGCCGGAAAGATCGGAAACCGCGTCCGGCACAAGGTCTTCGGCGAGGGTGTGATCACCGGGATGAGCGGCAGCGGCGCTTCGATGATCGTGGAGATCCGCTTCGACAACGGAGCGACCAAAAAACTGGCGGCGGGCTTTGCGCCGCTCGAAATACTGGAGTAAGCTATGGATCGGCAAAGAGAACTCGTTGACATTCTGAACCGCTATGCGGCGGCGTACTATGAGCAGGACGCACCGCTCGTTTCCGACGCGGAGTACGATAAGCTCTATGACGAGCTTTTGAAGCTGGAAGCCGAAAGCGGCGTGATCCTGCCGGACAGCCCCACGCTGCGCGTCGGCGGCGCACCTTTGAAAAGCTTTGAAGAGCACCGGCATCTCGGCAGGCTCTGGAGCCTCGACAAGGTCCGCACGCCCGAGGGCTTGAAGGACTTTATCCGCAAGGTCACGGCGGCGTCGCCCGAACCGCCGCTGTTTGCGCTTGAATACAAGTTCGACGGACTGACCGTGAACCTGACGTACGACAACGGCGTGCTCGTCGAGGGCGCGACGCGCGGAAACGGCGTCACCGGCGAAGCGATCCTTCCCCAGATCCGAACGATCCGCAATGTTCCGCTCACGATCCCGTTCAAGGGACGCATGGAGGTGCAGGGCGAATGCATCATGCGGCTTTCCGTGCTCGAAGCCTATAACCGCACCGCGGACGAGCCTCTGAAAAACGCGCGCAACGCCGCGGCGGGGGCTTTGCGGAATCTCGATCCCGCCGTGACCGCGGCAAGGAAGCTCGACGTATTCTGCTACAACGTCGGCTATATCGAGGGCAAGACGCTCACGAATCAAAAGGAAATGCTTGATTTCCTCAAGGAAAACGGACTGCCCGTCTGCCCGTTCGTGCGCTGGCTCAGAACGCCCGACGAGATCATGGAAGAGATCGACCTTGCCGAACAGCGGCGCGATACGCTCGATTTTTTGATCGATGGCATGGTCGTGAAGGTGACGGACTTTGCGCTGCGCGACGCGCTGGGCGCGACCGAAAAGTTCCCGCGCTGGGCGATGGCGTATAAGTTCGCCGCAGAGGAGCTGACCGCAACGGTCCTGGATGTGACCTGGGAGGTCGGCAGGACCGGCAAGCTCACGCCGCTTGCGCACATCGAACCGGTCGAGTTTTCCGGCGTGACCGTCAAAAAGGCGACGCTGAACAACTGGGACGACATACAGCGGAAGCGCGTCGGCATCGGCTCGCGCGTGTTCATCCGCCGAAGCAACGACGTCATTCCGGAGATCCTCGGCGCTGTGCCGGACGATCATCCCCTGCGCCCTGTCGAAAAGCCTGCGGTCTGTCCGCAGTGCGGCGCGCACGTCGAGCTGCGCGGCGCGCATCTATTCTGCACCAATTCGCTTTCCTGCCGTCCGCAGATCGCGGCGCGTCTTTCACATTACGCCTCGCGCGATGCGATGGACATCGACACGTTCGCCGGCAAGACCGCCGAACAGCTCATCGACGCGTTCGGCATCAGCACGATCCCGGAGCTCTATGCGCTCTCGCACGAACAGCTCACGGCGCTCGAACGCTTCGGGCACAAGAAGGCGCAGAATCTTTTGGACGCGCTGGAGGCAAGCAAGCACCGTCCGCTGGCGGCGTTCCTCTTTGCGCTCGGCATTCCGAACGTCGGCGTTAAGACCGCAAAGGATCTTGCGCGGCACTTCGGCACGCTCGACGCCGTGCGGCACGCAACGCGCGAGGAGCTTGCCGCGATCGACGACGTCGGCGACATTGTTGCTGACGGGGTCGTCTCGTTCTTTGCGGATGCGCGCATCGCGGATCAGATCGACCGGCTGCTGGCGCTCGGCGTACAGCCCGAGGAAGCGGCAAAGACCGAAAGCGGTCCCCTGCCCCTTGCGGGCATGACCGTCGTGATCACCGGAACGCTTGCGACGCTCTCGCGCAGGGGCGCGGAAGCGCTGGTGGAACAGAACGGTGGCAAAGCGGCAGGGAGCGTTTCAAAGAACACCTCGTTCGTCGTCGTCGGCGAAAACGCCGGAAGCAAGGCGGACAAGGCGCAGTCGCTCGGCATTCCCATGATCAACGAAGAAGAATTTCTGAAACGGATCGGAAAATGAAATTAGGAAAATTAGACAACGATACACTGGAACGGCTGATCCTCGACCGGTTTCAAAAGACGCGTCCCGAATCGTTCGGCGCGCCGCGCATCGGCATGGACTGCGCGATGCTGGATTTTCACGGCGATCTGATCGTAACGAGCTGCGATCCCATCACAAGCGCAGACGCAAAGCACATCGGCGCGCTTTCCGTACACGTCAACTGCAACGACGCGGCGGCGGGCGGCGCGGAGCCGGTGGCGCTTTTGGTCACGCTGCTGCTGCCGCCCTCGGAGACCGAGGAAACGGTCGCCATGATCGCAGCGGATCTTGCGGATGCGGCGCTTCGCGCGGGCGTCGACGTCATCGGCGGACATACCGAGGTGACCGACGCCGTTACGCGCGTCACGACCTGCACAACGGTGATTGCTCGCACGCCAAAAGCCAAGATGCTTTCGGGTGCAAAGCCGGGCGACGACATTGTGATGACCAAGTGGGCGGGACTTGAAGGCACCATGCTGATCGCCGCCGATCATGCGGACCGGCTTTCCGCGCTTCCCGCGGAGACGATCGAGCGCGCAAAGGCGCTGTCCGAGTATCTGTCCGTTGTACCGGAAAGCCGGATCGCCATGCGGCACGGCGCGCACGCGATGCACGACGTTACCGAAGGCGGCGTGCTCGGTGCGGTCTGGGAGCTTGCGGCGCAGGAACATCTCGGCGCGACCGTCGATAAAAACGCGATCCCGATCCTGCCCGAAACGAAAGCGATCGCAAACGCCGTGGGGCTCGATCCGTACCGGCTGATGGCAAGCGGTTCCCTGCTGATCGCCTGCGAAAACGGCTCGGAAACGGTCGCCGCTTTACGCGAAGCGGGCATTCCCGCCGCGGTCATCGGGCGTATTACGGAGCGTGATTTTCGCTTAGCGGATGGCTCGCCGCTCGATCCGCCCGGCGCGGATGAGCTTTATCGGCTGTTTTAAGCTGAAATTCTTGAAAAAATCCTGTTCCGCTCTTGTGTTTTCGGACCGGAATATGGTATACTTTGGATTTGCGGAGGTAAGTGTATGAAAAGCATGACCGGATACGGAAAGGGCGTCGCCTCCCGGGAGGGACGCGAGCTGACCGTGGAACTGAAAAGCGTGAACCATCGCTTTTTGGATGTTTCGATGCGTCTTCCGCGCGTGCTTTCCTGCATCGAAGATACCGTACGTCAGACGATCGCCGAGCGGCTCGTGCGCGGGCACGTCGACGTATTCGTGAACTACCGCAATACCCGCAGCGACGCGAAGAGCGTTCGCGTGGACGGTCTGCTTCTGTCCGAATATGTAAAGGCGGCAAGAACGGCAAACATGTCGCTCGGACTCCATGACGATCTGACGCTATCCAACGTCCTTTGTCTCCCGGACGTCACCGAGATCGTACCCGCCGACGAGGACGCGGACGCGCTGATCGCGCTTGCGAAGGAAGCGACGAACCTCGCTTTGAACGGGCTGATCGATATGCGCGTTGCCGAAGGCGCCAGGCTCAGAACGGCGCTGCTTGCGGGCGTCAACGCGATGGACGCGTACCGCGAGGAGATCCTTGCCCGCGCGCCGTTCGTTGCCGAAGACTATCGGAAAAAGCTCAGCGAGCGCATCGAATCGGTGCTTTCCGATACGGAGATCGACCGCGCAAGGTTGGCGACCGAGGTCGCGCTGTTTGCGGATCGCTGCTGCATCGACGAGGAGCTTGTGCGGCTGAAAAGCCACATCGCGCAGTTCCGCGTCTATCTCGATACGGCGGAGCCGGTCGGGCGGAACATGGACTTCATCGTGCAGGAAATGAACCGCGAATGCAACACGATCGGCAGCAAGGCAAACGACGCCGCGCTGACCAAATCGGTGCTTGCCTGCAAAGCGGAGATCGAAAAACTGCGCGAGCAGATCCAAAACGTGGAGTGAGCGGCATGACGGACAATTCTGCACTGGTTTCGGTCGGGTTCGGAAACATCGTTTCCGGCGCCCGTATCATCGCCGTCGTTACGCCGGACTCCGCGCCGGTCAAACGGCTCATTCAGGACGCGCGGGAACGCCGTCTTCTGATCGACGCAAGCTGCGGCCGCAAGACGCGCGCCGTGCTCGTCATGGACAGCGGACACGTTGTTCTGTCCGCCCTGCAGTCGGAAACCATCGCGCGAAGGCTGAACGCCGAATGGAGCGCGGAAGGATAAGGAGAATGAAATGGCAAGAAAGAAAAAAGGGCTGCTGATCGTCGTATCCGGACCGGCAGGCGTCGGCAAGGGCACGGTCAATGCTGCGCTGATGGCAAAGCACCCCGAGATCAGGATGTCGGTTTCCGCAACGACGCGGGCGCCGCGTCCCGGCGAGATCGACGGCGTGCACTACTTCTTCAAAACGCAGGAAGAGTTCATCCGCATGATCGAAGAGGACGCGTTTCTCGAATACATGCATGTGTTCGGCATGAACTACTACGGCACGCCGAGATCGTTTGTTGAAGCCGAGCGCGAAAAGGGCAACCACGTCATCCTGGAGATCGACGTGCAGGGCGCAAGAAAGGTCAAAGCCGCCTGTCCCGACGCCGTGACGGTGTTCATCGCTCCCCCGTCGCTTTCGATCCTGAAGGCGCGTCTTGTGGGACGCGGGACCGAAACGCAGGAGTCGATCGACGTCCGCACCGCAACGGCGCTCGAAGAGCTCAAGGCGCTGCCGGAATATGACTACATGGTGATAAACGACGTTGTGGAGGAAGCTGTCGACGAAATGGAAGCGATCCTGTCCGCTGAGCTTCTCCGCACCGGAAGAAATACAGAACTGATCACGAAACTGAATGGAGGCGAAACGATATGATGAATTATCCTTCTCTGAACGAGCTGGTCGAGAAAGCGGGCTGCCGCTATATGCTGGTGACCGCCGTTGCGAACCGTGCGAGACAGCTCCAGGATCACCCGGAGAAGCTCGGTACCAACAAGCCCGTTTCGATGGCGGTGGACGAACTCTACCACGATAAGCTGATCCTGAACGCACCGAAGGACGCATAAACAGCGTCTTCCCGCCCGTTGCGTTCGCGCACGGGCGTTTTTTATAACAGTATGTTTGCCGAAGTGATCGTTGACATCGCGCATACCGCCGTGGACCGCCGGTTCACCTACCGCATTCCCGAGGGACTGCCCGTTTCCGTCGGGCACCATGTTCTGGTGCCGTTCGGACAGGGAAATCACCTGAAGGAAGGCTTTGTCGCCGCGCTGAAGGATTCGGCAGACTACCCCGAGATCAAGGATATCGCTAAGATCATCGAGCATTATCCCGTGCTTTTGCCGGATCAGATCGCGCTTGCCGAATGGATGAAGGACGCGTATCACTGCCTGTTCGTCGACGCGCTCCGGCTCATGATCCCCGCGCAGATGCGCGGCATGCGGATCAAGGAGAAAAAGGTCCGCACCGTTACGCTTGCGGAGGGCGTCGATCCCGAAGCGGCGTCGGAATCGCTGAAAAACGCGCCTGCGCAGAAGCGGGTGTTCGAGCTCGTGACACGGATCGGCGCGGAAGCTTCGGTCCCGGATATCAACGCGTTCTATCCTGGCAGCACGCCCGCGATCAACGCGCTGATCAAAAAAGGGTTCCTTTCCGAACAGAGCGAAACGGTGTTTCGCCGTCCCGGAAAGCTTCGGATCCATACGCCCGCGTACACGCTGACCGACGCGCAGGAACGCGCGGCGGACGCGATCAGGTCCGCTGCGGCGCGCGGTGAAGGCGACGTTCTTCTGCTGTACGGCGTGACCGGCAGCGGCAAAACGGAGGTGTACCTTCGGGCGATCGAGGATTGTCTCGCGCTCGGAAAACAGGCGATCGTACTGGTGCCGGAGATCTCTCTGACGCCGCAGACCGTAGGGCGGTTCACGGACCGCTTCGGCGACCGGATCGCCGTGCTGCATTCAAGGCTTTCCGCAGGCGAACGCTTCGACGAATGGCGGCGCATTCGTTTGGGGATCGCGGACATCGTGATCGGCGCGCGCAGCGCGGTCTTCGCCCCGACGGAACGGCTCGGGCTGATCATCATCGACGAGGAGCACGAATCGAGCTATCAGAGTGAATCGCAGCCGAGATACCTTGCGGGCGAGATCGCGGCAAGGCGCGTGAAAGCGTCGGGCGGCGCGCTCGTGCTCGGCAGCGCTACGCCCTCGCTTTTAAGCTATTCACGGGCGCTGAGCGGCAAATACATGCTTCTGGAACTGAAAGACCGCGTGGCGGGCAGACCGCTGCCGACCGTTGAGATCGTCAACATGCGCGACGAGCTTCTGATGGGCAACAACAGCATCTTCTCCGACAAGCTTGCGGAACGACTGTCCGAATGTCTTGCTCTCGGGCAGCAGGCGATGCTGTTCATCAACCGCCGCGGCTACGCGACGTTCGTCAGCTGTCGAAGCTGCGGATACGTCCTAAAATGCGACAACTGCGATATTTCGATGACGTATCACAAGACGGAATCACGCACGCGCTGTCATTACTGCGGCGCCGTGAAGCCGCTGCCGAAGGAGTGCCCGAACTGCAAAAAGCCGTTCATCAAGCAATTCGGCATCGGCACGGAGCAGGTCGAGGAGGCGGTGCGCCGGCTCTTCCCCGCCGTTAAAACGCTTCGCATGGATACGGACACGATGCGCGAAAAGGGCAGCTACGAAAAGCTGCTGTCCGCATTTCATCGGAAGGAAGCGCAGGTGCTGATCGGCACGCAGATGATCGCAAAGGGGCATGATTTCCCGAACGTCACGCTGGTCGGCGTCGTCGCCGCGGACACGACCCTGAACCTGCCGGACTATCGCGCGCCGGAACGCACGTTCCAGCTATTGACGCAGGTCGCGGGACGCGCCGGACGCGACAGCCTGCCCGGACGCGTCGTTCTGCAGACCTATGAGCCGAATCATCCGATCATCCGGTTTGCGAAGGAACAGGATTATCCCGGCTTTTACCACTACGAGATCATGGAGCGAAGAAAGCTCCTCTACCCCCCGTTCTCGCTCTTCCTCCGTATCGTGTTTGCGGACCGCGACGAGCGGACCGCGGAACACGCGTGTCTCGATTACGCGAAAGCGCTGGAGACGGAACTGCGCGCCGTTCTCGGCGAGGAGGGCAAGCAGGATCTTTTGCTGCTCGTTGCGGCGGAAGCACCGATCGCGCGGATCTCGGGCTACACACGCTACCAGATCTTGATCAAGCTGCTGCGCACAAAGCGCCTCAAGGATGCGGTAAAGACCGTTTCGACGTTCCATGACGCGCACCGCGGCGTCTGTGCGGAAACGCAGCTTGAGATCAATCCACAGGAGATGTTTTGATATGAAGAAAAAGAATCGATATAAACTGCTGTTTCTGCCTTCGATGAAAGGCTCAGGCGGATACTTTCTGCGCAGCGCGATCGAGGTCATTCTCGGCATCGTGTCGCTGTACTGCGCCTCGATCGTCACAAGCTATACGCTCGACTACGTTCTGTTGGGCAGGGATCCTTCGATTCCGGAACCGCTCTTTCAATGGCTGAAATCGCTCGGTCCGCTCGGCAGGAATTACTGGCTGTGCGGCGCGTTCTTCTTCCTGTTCACGGTGCTCGAAGGGCTGTTTATCTTTCTGCGCCGAAGGAACATTGCGATGGGCGCGGAACACATGGCAAAGCGTATGCGCGACCGGCTCTACCGCAAACTGAACGCCGTTCCGTACGATTACCACAAACACGTTTCGACCGGCGATCTCGTGCAGCGGTGTACGTCCGACGTCGACACCGTGCGCAAGTTCGTGACGAATCAGCTGATGGAGATCGTGCGCATCGCGGTCATGTTCGGCATCGCCGCCGGACTGATGTTTGCGATCCGCTGGGAAATGGCGCTGATCTCCATGGCGGTCATGCCCATTCTCACCGTTTCGAGCTTTGTCTACTTCCGGTATGTGCAGAAATACTTCACCGAGGTCGACGAAGCCGAAGGCGCTCTTACGACCGCCGTGCAGGAGAACCTGACCGGCGTGCGCGTGGTGCGCGCATTCGGTCAGCAGCGCGCCGAGTATGACAAGTTCACGCGGCTCAACAAGGACTTCTGCAAAAAGAACGTACGGCTCGTCTATCTGCTCGGCTTCTACTGGGGCGGATCGGACGCGATCGGATACATCCAGATCGCGCTGTCGCTGGCATTCGGCATCCTGTTCTATGTAAAGACGAACGGCGCGTTCTCGCTCGGCGACATCTATCTGTTCCTTTCGCTGACGAGCAGGCTTACCTGGCCGGTGCGTCAGCTCGGTCGTGTGCTTGCCGATATGGGCAAGGCGACGGTCTCGCTCGACCGTCTGAACGAGATTATGGCGGCGGACAACGAGACCGAGCCCGGCAAAGCGATCGCGGACTGCAGCCTTCTCGGCGACATTACGTTCCGGGACGTCACGTTCGGCTACGATACGAAAAACGACGTGCTCGACGGCATCAGCTTTACCGCAAAAGCGGGCGAAACGGTCGGCATCCTGGGCAGCACCGGCAGCGGCAAGAGCTCGCTCGTGCAGCTTCTGCAGCGGCTCTACCCCGTCACCGGCGGCGAGATCACGATCAACGGCACGCCGATCAACGACATCGATCATGCGCTGTTGAGAAAGAACATCGCGATCGTGCTGCAGGAGCCGTTCCTCTATTCGCGTTCGATCCGGGAGAACATCATGCTGACCGCGCCGAACGCGACCGAAGCGGAGCTCTTTGAGGCTGCGCGGGAAGCGGCGGTGCACGATGTCATCGAAAAGTTCGCGGACGGCTACGACACGGTCGTCGGCGAACGCGGCGTTACCCTTTCGGGCGGACAGCAGCAGCGTGTTGCGATCGCACGCGCGCTGATGCAGAAGGCGCCGATCATGATCTTCGACGATTCCATGAGCGCCGTCGACACCGAGACCGACGCGAAGATCCGCGACGCGCTCCGCCGGCATCACGGAAACGGGATCCTGTTCATCATCTCGCACCGCATCACGACGCTCAGGGAAGCGGACCGGATCCTGGTGCTTGACCACGGCAGGCTGGTGCAGCAGGGCACGCATGACGAGCTGATCCGTGAGGAAGGACTGTACCGGCGCATCGCCGAGATTCAGGATTATCACGCGGAAGGAGGCGACATGGCATGAGTTACGACAACGAGGCTGAATTTGACCGCGATGAAAAGATGGACGCGAAGCTTTGGAAGCGTCTGTTCGGCTACGCGATGCGCAATCGCGGACTTTTCATCCGTATTCTTCTGAGCATGCTGATCGTTGCGGTCATCGACGCGCTCTATCCCATTCTGACGCGGTTTGCCATCGATCACTTCGTACGCCCCGACGCCGCGCCGACCTCCGACGGGCTTTGGCTGTTCTTCGGGATCTACGCAGGACTCGTTGTGTTCCAGGGGTTCTTTACGATGCGGTTCATCGGACGTTCCGGTGAAATGGAGATGGCGATCTCCTACGCGATCCGGCAGGAAGCGTATCTGAAGCTGCAGACGCTGTCGTTCTCGTTCTACGACAAGACCTCCGCCGGCTATCTGATGGCGCGCATGGTCAGCGACGTCGCGCGGCTTTCCGATATGATCGCGTGGAGCATCACAGACTTTCTGTGGTCCGGCTTCTACATTCTGTTCTGCTTTGCGGCGATGTTCTGGTTCAACTGGAAGCTGGCGCTGATCGTGCTTGCGGTCATTCCCCCGCTTGCGATCGTCAGCCTGTACATTCAAAAGCGGATCCTCCGCTATCAGCGCGTCGCAAGAAAGCACAATTCCCGCATCACCGGCGCGTTCAACGAGGGCATCATGGGCGCGATGACGACCAAGACGCTCGTGCGCGAGGAGCAGAACGCCGCGGAATTTGAAGCGATCACCACCGATATGCGCAAGGCGAGCGTCAAGGCTTCCGTGCTGTCCGCTTCGTTCTTCCCGCTCGTCGTTTCGCTCGGCGCGGTCGGAACGTCGCTGGCGCTGATCTTCGGCGGCGCGGGCGTGCAGGCGACCCTGGGCGGGACAGAGACCTTCCTCGGCGTCATCACCGCAGGAACGCTCGTCTCGTTCATCAACTATGCGTCAAGCCTCTTCGACCCGATCCAGCAGCTCGCGGGCATCTTTGCCGACATGCAGAGCGCGCAGGCGAGCGCGGAACGCGTCCTCTCCCTGCTCGACACCGAATCCGAGGTCCGGGACACGCCGGAAGCGGAAGCGAAGTACGGCACGTCGATGGACCCGAAGCGCGAGAACTGGGAGCCGATCGTTGGCGATATCGTGTTCGATCACGTCGATTTCTGCTATAAGGAATCCGAACCGCTGCTCCGGGATTTCAACCTGCATATCCGCGCTGGCGAGACCGTTGCGCTCGTCGGCGAGACCGGCGCGGGCAAGTCCACGATCGTGAACCTCATCTGCCGCTTCTATGAACCGAAGAAGGGGCGTATCCTGATCGACGGCAAAGACTACCGTGAACGCTCGCAGCTTTGGCTGCAGTCTTCGCTCGGCTATGTGCTCCAGAGCCCGCACCTGTTCTCCGGCACGATCCGCGACAACATCCGCTTCGGACGTCCCGACGCGGACGAGGAAAGCGTGAAGCGCGCCGCGGCGATGGTCCATGCCGACGCGTTCATCGAACGGCAGCAGAAGGGCTACGACACCGAGGTCGGCGAAGGCGGCGTGCGGCTTTCCACCGGGCAGAAGCAGCTGATCTCGTTTGCGCGCGTGATCCTTGCCGATCCGCAGATCTTCGTGCTGGACGAAGCGACGAGCTCGATCGACACCGAGACCGAACAGCTGATCCAAAGCGCGATCACCGAGGTGCTGAAGGATCGCACGAGCATCGTCGTGGCGCACCGTCTCAGTACGATCCGCAACGCCGACCGGATCCTCGTCATCCGCGACGGCGCGATCGTCGAAGAGGGCAATCACGAAACGCTGCTCAAAAAAGGCGGCTATTATCACGATCTCTACATGCATCAGTATGAAGAGGACGCGATGCAGGAAGCGCTGAAATGAATTCAGTCTGCAGAAACATTTTCTGCAGACTGGTTTTCAGAATCGCCTAAAATGCTGTGCATTTCCGGGCGGCGATTCTGCAAGGTGTCAAATCCGACGCGCATGTCGCCGGATTTGACATATTTACATCATCGTGCTCTCAACGCTTTTCTGCGCATTTTTCATAATTTTCACCACGGTCAAAAGTCAAAAACCGGCCGGGAGAATCTCCCGACCGGTTTTTGTGTGCCCGATTATTCGTACTTGACCTGCAGCGTGCCGAAGTTGACGTCTGCACGGATGATGATTGTCTGATATGCGTCCGGGCTCGGTTCGCCGTATGTTGCGAAGGAACCGAAGGATGTGTCGGAGCTCTTGACGAGACGGACGTTGCTCGGCAGATAGATCGTCAGGCTTCCGAAGTTTTGATCGATCTTCAGAAGGCAGTCATTTTCGAACGTTCTGACGTTGCGGAAATCGACTTTGTAATCGCCGAAGTTCATGTCAATGCTGCCGCCGCGCAGCGTATCGCCGTCATAGGTGATGACGCCGGAACCGAAGCTCATCTCCGCGTCGAGATAGTTATCGTCCTGCGAGACCTCGAGCTGCGGCGTGCGGTCCACATTTTCGTCGTCCTTTTTCACTTTGAAGATGATGCGCTTCTTGCCGATGATCGTTTTGACAAGCATGATCACGGCGATCACGAGAAGCACCACATACCATTTGATCTGATAGGCGCCGAGTGCCGGGATCGTGCTGCACAGGAATTCGTAAACGCCCCACAGCATGAAGAGCGAACCGAAGATGGCATGATCGCGTACGCTGATCAAACCGACGGTAAAGATCAGTATCGGCCAGACGTAATCCCACGCGTTCACGTCGTCATAGTTCTGGAACAGACCGAGCTGCGGAAAGCTGCGCAGAATGAAGAGCAGGCAAACGAGGATCGCGCCGATGCAGAACGCAATGGTTCCCCATCTCGCGCTCTTTTTATGCTTGTTCCATTCCCATGTAAACGGGCGGTTCTTCTTTGCTTCGTCCTTGGGCGTTTCATCCTTATCTAAGATAATGACGTGCGGCTCGATCGGCTTGACGCCTAAAAGCTCGTCGACCGTGACCCCGAGAATGTCCGCAAGCAGCGGCAGAAGCGTGATGTCCGGGCAGCTGATCTCGTTTTCCCATTTGCTGACCGCCTGCGCGGAGACGCCGACCTTTTCGGCGAGCTGTTCCTGTGTGAGTCCCTTTTCTTTTCTCAACATGGCAATGCGCTTGCCGAGCGTTTCTTTGTTTTCCATGAAAGTTTCCTCCTTCTTTCGATGGCTGAATCATAGCATCTGCCGGTTTCATTTTCCACCTACCGTCGGTTGAATTTCGAAAAATCTCTCTACCCTGTCGGTTGAGTTACCCGTTTTGTCTCTCTACATCCGGTTGAATCGGTCGTTTTCACTGTACACCCGCGGTTGAATCGTCCGTTTTCAATGTTATTTTACCGATTTTATAGACAAAGGTCAATAAAAAATGTATAATAAATATTTGAAATGGAGGTGGCTTATGGCCAAACGTATCATTCGTACAAACGACGACCCTGCGCTGTATAAGATGTGCAAAGAAGTGAAAAAGTTCGACGCCAGACTGTCCGAGCTGATCGACGATATGATCGAAACGATGAACGACGCGAACGGCGTCGGCCTTGCCGCACCGCAGATCGGCGTTCTTCGCCGTATTTGCGTGATCGACGTCGGCGACGGTCCCGTGGAAATGATCAATCCGGTCATTCTCGAATCGTCCGGCGAGCAGGGTGGCATGGAAGGCTGTCTCTCCTTCCCCGGCGAGAGCGGCTACGTTGTTCGCCCGAACCGTGTCAAGGTCGAAGCCTACGACCGGCACGGCGATCTTTACGAATACGAGGGCGAAGGGCTCTTTGCCCGCGCCGTCTTCCACGAAACGGACCATCTGGACGGCAAGGTGTATCTGCGCCTTGTCACCGAACCGCCCGCCGACTTTAAGGAGTAACGCATGCGCATCGCATTCCTCGGCACGCCTGAATTTGCATTGCCCTCCCTCGCGGCGCTGATCGCGCGCGGGGATACGCTTGCCGTGTTCACGCAGCCGGACCGTCCGGTCGGACGGAAAGCGATCCTGACCCCGCCGCCGGTCAAGGTGCTCTCGGACGCACACGGGATCCCGGTCTTTCAGTTTGAAAGGATCCGCAGACCCGAAGGTGTGGAGGCGCTCGAAGCGTTCGCGCCGGATCTGATGGTGACCGCGGCGTTCGGGCAGCTGCTGTCCGCGAAAAATCTTGCGATCCCGCGGCTCGGTACGATCAACGTGCACGGCTCGCTGCTGCCGAAGTACCGCGGCGCGTCGCCGATCCAGAGCGCGATCATCGACGGCGAAGCCGAAACCGGCGTCACGACCATGCTGACCGACATCGGCATGGACACCGGCGACATTCTGCTGCAGGCGCGCACGCCGATCGGAGAAAACGAAACCTACGGCGAGCTGTCCGACCGCCTTGCGATTCTCGGCGCCGGACTGCTTTCCGAAACGCTCGACGCGCTCGGGGCGGGAACGCTTTCGCGCACCCCGCAGGACGCGGCGGCTGCAACCGTCTGTCACATGCTGACCAAGGAGGACGGCAGGATCGACTGTTCGCTTCCCTGCAAGGCGGTGCACGACCTTGTGCGCGGCACGAATCCGTGGCCCGCGGCGAGCGCGCTGCTCGACGGGCAGCCGCTGAAGCTCTGGGAAACGCGGCGCACGGACGCGTCGTTCGATGTGCCCGCCGGTACGCTGATCGAGCGGAACGGGCGGCTGTTTGTGCAGTGCGCGGACGGCGCGCTGGAGATTCTGTCCCTGCAGGCAAGCGGCAAAAAGCGCATGGACGCGGCTGCGTTTGTGCGCGGGTGTCCGCTCGACGGAAAACGCCTATGCTGAGCGTGCGGCGCGCGGCGCTCGAAACGCTCGTTTCCATCTTTGAGGACGGCGCATACGCAAATCTCGCTCTGAAGGACGCGGCAAGGACCGTTGCGCCGTCGGACGTGCCGTATCTTTACGCGCTCGTCAACGAGACGATCGTGCGCGGCGCGTATCTCGACTATGTGCTGTCGCATTTCTGCAAGCGGCAGAAGCGCACGGTGCGCAATCTGCTGCGCATGGCGGGCACGGAACTGCTGTTTCTGAACACGCCCTCCCACGCGGTCGTCAACGAATCGGTTTCGCTCTGCCGCGAGGTCGGCAAGGCGCCGAGCGCCGGACTGGTCAACGCGGTTTTGCGGCGGCTCGACCGCGAGCGCGACGCGCTTCCCCCGCTGCCCGACGATCCCGAAGAACGGCTTTCGATTGCGTACGGCGTCCCGCGGTTTCTGGTGCGCGAATGGCTCGCATCCTACGGCGAGGCGGAGACCGAAGCGCTGCTTTCTCGAAAGCCCGTCGGCACCGAGGTGCGCGCGCAGTACCCCTTTACGACCGAAGAACTGCTCGAAGCGCTGCCGGTCGGCGCCGAGCGGCGTCCGCTCGATCCGAACTGCGTCCGGCTCAGGGAGAGCTTCGATCTCGAGCACAGCGACCTGTTCCTGTCCGGAAGGCTTGCGGTGCAGAACGAGGGCGCGATGCTGATCTGCAGGGCTTTGGGCGACGTCAGGGAAAAAAAGATTCTCGACGCCTGCGCCGCGCCGGGCGGCAAGACGGCATATCTCGCGTCGCTTTCGGAGAACACGGCAGAGCTCACAGCTTGGGAGCTGCATCCGCACCGCAAGGCGCTGCTGGACGCGACGCTGAACCGGCTGCATGTGCGGGCGAACACCGCCTGTATCGACGCGACAGAGCCGCAGGAGGCGTATTGCGGCGCGTTTGACGCGGTTCTTCTCGATGTGCCGTGCAGCGGCTTCGGACTGCTTGCCGACAAGCCGGACGTGCGGCTCAACAAGAGCGAACGGACGATTGCGGAGCTGACCGGCATACAGGACCGGATCCTGGACGTCTGCTCGCGCTGTGTGAAGCGAAACGGCGTGCTCGTTTACGCGACCTGCACGATCTCGAAGCGCGAAAACGGCGAGCGCGTGCGCGCGTTTCTCTCTGCGCATCCGGCGTTCCGCCTTGTATCGGAACGGCAGCTTCTGCCGACGCGCGACGGCACGAACGGATTCTATTACGCGGTTTTGACGGAGGACTGAAATGTACTGGATGGACATGACCGAACAGGAGATCGCCGACGCCGTCGGCGCGTTCGGCGTGCCGAAATTCCGCATCGCGCAGGTCGCCGAATGGCTCCGGAAGGGCGTGCGTCCCGCGGAGATGACAAACCTCCCGAAGGATTTGCGCGACCGGCTTTCCGCCATCCCCTTCGGCGGCGCGAAGATCTTTCAGAAGCGCGTCTCCGCAAAGGACGGCACCGTGAAGTACCTGTTCGAGCTTGAGGACGAAAACCTCGTCGAGGGCGTTCTGATGCGCTACGGCTACGGCAACACGGTGTGCCTGTCGACGCAGGTCGGCTGCAACATGGGCTGCAAGTTCTGCGCAAGCACGCTCGATGGCTGCGTGCGTTCGCTCCGGCACGGCGAGATGCTCTCCTTTCTGGCGGAGATCGAGCGCGACGAACCGCCCGCGCCCGACAAGCCGCGCACGGTGACGAACATCGTGCTGATGGGCAGCGGCGAACCCTTGGACAACTACGACAACGTCGTGACGTTTTTAAAGCGCGTGACGAGTCCTTCGGGACCGAACATCAGCGCAAGGAATATTTCGCTTTCCACCTGCGGGCTCGTACCGAAGATCTACACCTTCATCGACGACGCGCCGCACGTGACGCTCTCGATCTCGCTGCACGCACACAGCAACGAGGTCCGGAGTTCTTTGATGCCGATCAACAAGGCGTACCCGATCGAACAGGTGCTGGAGGCGGCAAAGACCTATGCCGAACGCACGGGACGGCGCGTGGTGTTCGAATACGCGCTGATCGGCGGCGTCAACGATTCCGAAGCGGACGCGAAAGCGCTCGCAAAACGATTGAAGGGCATGCTGTGCCACGTGAATCTCATTCCGCTGAATCCGGTCAAGGAACGCGGACTGAACGGCGTGACGCGGCAGCACGCGTACCGGTTCCAGAACTGGTTGGAGGAAAACCGCATCTCGGCGACGGTGCGGCGGGAAATGGGCGCCGATATCGACGGCGCCTGCGGACAGCTTCGAAGGAGGGTTCTCAATGAAATGCGCGGGTAGAACGGAAACAGGTCTTCGCTCCCAGAACGAGGATCGCTATCTCATCCTGGATACGGAGTCGATCCACGCGGTCGCGGTATCGGACGGCATGGGCGGGCATCGCGCCGGTGAAACGGCGAGCGCGACGGCCGTGGACACGCTGACCGAGCGTCTCACGTCGTGCAGCGGCGGCTGGGAGGCCGCGCTCACAAAGGCGTTCCGCGAGGCGAACACGGCGGTGCACACGCTCGCGCAATCCGACGATTCGATGTACGGCATGGGCTGCACGCTCGTCGCGGCGATCTATGACGAAACGCATTTCGTTGCGGCGAACGTCGGCGATTCGAGGCTCTACCATTTCGACGGCAGCACGATCCGTCAGGTCACGCACGACCATTCGTTCGTCGCGGAGCTCGTACGGCGCGGCATCATCACCGAGGAGGAGGCCAAGACGCATCCGCGCCGCAACCTCATCACCCGCGCAATCGGCACCGAATCGCGCGTCGCCTCGGACATCTTCCCGTGCGAATGGAAGCGGGGCGACATGCTGCTGCTCTGCTCGGACGGGCTCTGCGGCGTGCTGAGCGACGCGGAGACGGCGGCGTTTCTGCGCAACAGCGTCGACCTTGACGCCACCTGCGCGTCCCTGATCTCCCGCGCGCTGCAGCTCGGCAGCCGCGACAACATCACCGTGGTACTCGTTCAGAACGACGGAGGCAATGCATGATCGGCACGATCCTTGACCGCAAATACCGCATCGTCGAGCTGATCGGCTCCGGCGGCATGGCGCAGGTCTACAAAGCGATCAATATGAGCAACCGCCGCTACGTCGCGGTGAAGATGCTCAAAGAGGAATACAAGAACGACGCGGAGTTCCTGCGAAGGTTTCAGCGCGAAGCAAGCGCGATCCTGAACCTCTCGCACGAGAACATCGTCCGCGCCTACGGCGTCGGTACGTACAACGATCTGCCCTACCTCGTCATGGAATACGTCGAGGGGCGCACGCTCAAGGACCTGATCGGATCGAACGGCGCGCTGCCGGTGCGCACCGCAATCGGCATCACCTGCCAGATTCTGGACGCGCTTTCCGCCGCGCATGCGCACGGCATCATCCATCGCGACGTCAAGCCGCAGAACGTGATCGTGACCGACAAGGGCCGCGTGAAACTCGCGGACTTCGGCATCGCGCGCGAGGTCAAGGCGACGACCGTGACGTTCTCCGGGCAGAAGGTGCTCGGTTCGGTGCATTACATCTCGCCCGAACAGGCGAAGGGCACGATCGCGCACGAGGAGAGCGATCTCTATTCGGTCGGCGTCTGTCTCTATGAAATGCTGACCGGTTCGGTCCCGTTCGATTCGGATTCGACCGTCACCGTCGCGCTGATGCACCTGCAGGACAAGCCGGTGCCGCCGATCGAGAAGAATCCCGAGATCCCGCCCGCGCTCAACGACATCGTTCTGAAAGCGCTCGAAAAGGAACCGGAGGACCGCTACCGCACCGCGCGCGAGATGCGGACCGATCTCGTCCGTTCGCTGTCCGATCCGAACGGCACGTTCGTGCACGATCCCGACAGCAAACAGAAGGGCACGAGAAAGCGGCCTTCGATCTACGTGCTGATCTCGCTCTGCGTCTTTCTGCCGATCCTGCTCATCGGCATCTTTGTGCTGATCTATCTGACCTCCTGCCGCGCGGAAACGCCGCGCATCCCGGAGGCGGACGAAACGGACGCGCGTCCGCAGATCACGGCGACCGCGGCGCCGGAAGCGACGCCGGAACCGACCGAAGCGCCGGACCACGTCCGCACGCTTCCGAGCGTGATGGGCACGCAGCTCGACGACGCGCTGCGCACGCTTTACGAAGCCGGTTTCACGGACCTGACCGTGGAGTTTGTGACCGAATCGAGCCTTGCGCGGAGCAACAACGTCGTGATCCGGCAAAGCCCGTCGTCCTATACGTCGCTCGATCCGAAAACGTCGGTCCGGCTGACCGTGTACCGCGCCTCGCTCGGCAACTGCAAAGCGGATGTTTCGTTCTCGGTACAGCTGCCGCAGGGCGAATCGACGGTCGAGATCGCGTACGACGCCGTCAACTACGAGAACATTCCGTACCGCGTGATCCTCTATTCGACCACGCGCGCCTACGAGAGCGAAATGACGGTCTTCTCCCCCACGATCTACGGCTACGAGCCGGTGACGCGCTCGGTGATCCTGCTCGTCAACGGCGAAACGGCGGCGTCGCAGCCCGTCACATTTACGGCAAAATGACGGAATACGGACTGCTGCTCAAAGGAATAGGAAGCTTCTACGAGGTCCTGACCGACGCGGGCGATTCCGTGACGTGCAAGGCGAAGGGCGCGTTCCGCAGGGAAGGTCTCGTCCCGACCGTCGGCGACCGCGTCGGCATCGAACGGCAGGACAGCGGCTACGCAAAGCTTGCGGAGATTCTGCCGCGCAAAAACCTCTCGGTCCGCCCCGCCGTGGCGAACATCGATCAGCTTTTGATCGTGGTTTCCGCCTCCGCGCCCGCGCCGGACTGGATGCTGGTCGACCGGCTGATCATCGCGGCGATGCGCATGCAGGTCAAGCCGGTGCCGGTGCTCAACAAGATCGACACGGCTTCCGACGCGGTGTTGGAAACCTTCCTGCGCGAATACCATGCGTTCGACACGCTGACCGTCAGCGCCGAGACTGGCGAAGGGCTCGACGCGCTGCGTGAAACGCTCACCGGAAAGGTCAGCTGCTTTGCGGGACAGTCCGCGGTCGGAAAATCGTCGCTGCTGAACGCGCTGTTTCCCGAACTGCACCTCGAAACCGGCGGGCTTTCCGAAAAGACCGAGCGCGGACGGCATACGACGCGCCACGCCGAGCTCTGGCCGTACGCGGGCGGCGCGGTGCTCGACACGCCGGGGTTCTCGCTGTTTGAGACGGAGGTGCTCGAACAGGAGGAACTCGACGCCTGCTATCCAGAGTTTCAAAGCGCGTTCCCCTGCCGCTTCCCCGGCTGCATGCATGTGAGCGAACCGGACTGCGGCGTAAGGCCGCTGCTCGCTTCGGGCGAGCTGACCGAAGAACGCTACGAACGATACATCGAAATTGCAAAAGATTATCAGCAAAGGAGAAAACACCGCTATGATTAAGATTGCACCGTCGATTCTGTCCGCCGACTTTGCCGCAATGGGCAAGGCCGTAGAGGCGCTCAAAGAGCAGGGCGCCGACTGGGTTCACTTTGACGTCATGGACGGCAACTTCGTGCCGAACATCACCTTCGGTCCCGGCATGTGCAAGGCGATCCGTCCTTTGACCGATCTGCCGATCGACGTGCATCTCATGGTCGAGCATCCGTCGGACTGGATCGAGCCGTTCCGTTCGGCGGGCGCGGACATCCTCACGATCCACGTCGAAAGCGCCGAGCGCCATCTGCACCGCGCG